>Ga0315279_10002962_pt1 | contig 24421 bp, 21 predicted proteins | sample YL17G06_20_MG_FD_203694 | JGI IMG/M metagenome (GOLD analysis project Ga0315279, IMG submission 203694) | Sediment microbial communities from Yellowstone Lake, YNP, Wyoming, USA - YL17G06_20 | ecosystem: Environmental > Aquatic > Freshwater > Lake > Sediment | place: USA: Wyoming | collected...
CATCGCGCCCGGCGTACTCTTCCGGGACGGCGTGTGCGCCAAGGAACGTGGGCACCAGCTCGATGGGTTGCGAAGCGTTCAGGCGCCGGATGGCCTGCAGGCTCTTGACCTCGTCGGCCGTGTTGAGGCCATAGCCGGTCTTGGCTTCAGCGGTGGTGGTGCCGTGGGCCAACATGCGCTGCAAGCGGGGCAGCGCCTGCTCAATGAGTTCTTCCAGCGAAGCGGAGCGTGTGGCGCCCACGCTGCTCATGATGCCGCCCCCGGCGGCCATGATCTCGAGGTAGGTGGCGCCGCCGATGCGACGCTCGAACTCGTCCTGGCGCGAGCCGGCAAAGATGAGGTGGGTGTGGGCATCGACCAGGCCGGGCAAGACGACACGCCCGCCCGCATCGATCTCACGGGAGGCGCTCAAGGCCCGGCGGATTTCGGAAGTGGTGCCAGTCGCGACGATGCGTCCATCCGCAACGGCGACAGCGCCAGCGCTGACCAAACCCAGTTCAGCCATGGCATGGCCAGAGCGGGGGCCAACAGCACCAGCCAGCGTCAACAACTGGCCCGCGCCATGCACGATCAGATCAACGTCTCGTCCCACGCCACTTCCTCATCGAAGTCATCGTCACCAGCAGCCATAGTGTACCCGCATTCGCCGCTCGTGTCAAGCCAACTGACTTGGCGGGGCGTAGTTCACTCTGGGGGCCAACATGGCATGGGCGCGTAGCGTCGGGCCTTGCCGCCGAAGGGCTTCGCGAAGACAAAGTGCCCGTACTGGCTCGACGCCCACCCCGTCAAGCGATGCGCGCGGCAACGGGCGATGCTACAGAGACTTGTGATCTACTGATGCTACGGTTCTACCCCCAGGCTGAACTGCCCCAGCTTGACGAGCAATGGCTTGTGCGGTAAGCTTGCCCCAGGAGCGCTGATGGACGAGCTGACGGCACAGACGATTCTAAACGGATTGCGCACGGATTGGCTGGCCCGCAACGTTGTGTTCTTCGAGATGACGGATTCGACCAATACCATCGCCAGCCGCCTGGCGCAGCAGGGTGCGCCCGAGGGCACGCTGGTGATCGCCGACGAGCAAACCGCCGGGCGCGGGCGGCTGGGCCGGCCCTGGGTGGCGCCGCACGGCACGTGCCTGCTGTTTTCGCTGCTCTTCCGGCCCTCTCTGGAGGCGCGTCGCGCACAGGGCCTGACCATGGTGTGCGGCTTGGGCCTGCGCCAGGCCGTGCGCGGCGTGACGGGCCTGCCTGCCCAACTCAAGTGGCCCAATGACCTGCTGCTGCACGGTCGCAAGGCCGGCGGCATGCTGACCGAGCTGAGCGCGCAGGCCGGGCACCTGGACTATGTGGTGGCGGGCATTGGCCTCAACGTGAACGTGGACGCGGCGCAGCTCCCGCCCGAGTTCCACGCGACGAGCCTACTGACAGAGCTGGGACACAGCGTGTCACGGGTGGCGTTGCTGCAGCGGGCGCTCGAAGAGATTGAGGCGCGCTACCACGAGCTGCAGGCGGGCGTGTGGCCGCTCCAAGAGTGGGCGGCCGCGCTCGACACGCTGGGCCAGCGCGTGCGCCTGAACACGACGCAAGGCGCGCTCGACGGCCGGGCCGAGAGCGTGGACGAGGAAGGTGCGCTGCTGGTGCGCCAGGACGACGGGAGCGTGCGGCGCGTGCTGGTGGGCGACATTGGACTGCCCGATCACGGTAGCGATCCTTGACCATCCGCGCCCTTGAGGCTAGAATACCCAGGGAGACGAACGGTGGGTGTGATCACGCTGCTCACGGATTTTGGCATGGCGGACGGCTACGCGGGCGTGCTGCATGGCGTGATCCTGCGCATCAACCCACAGGCTACAGTCGTGGACCTGAGCCACGATATCACAGCCCAGGACGTGCGCGGCGCAGCCTTTGTGCTGTCCACAGCCTATTCGTATTTCGCGCCCGACACGATTCACGTCGCAGTCGTGGATCCGGGGGTGGGCAGCGCGCGACGCGCCATCGCCGTGCGCACCGAATGCGGGACGTTTGTCGCGCCTGACAATGGCTTGCTGAGTTGCGTGCTGGCGCGCGAGCGCGTGCTCGAGATGGTGTTCTTGACCGAGCCGCGCTACTGGCTTGCGCCGCTCAGCGCTACGTTCCACGGACGCGACGTGTTTGCACCCGTGGCGGCACACCTATCGCTCGGCGTCGCGCTGCGCGCACTAGGGATGCCCCTGAGCGACCCCGTGCGCTTCGAGGTGGTGCGGGCGCAACAGCTCGGGGACGGCAGCATCCGCGGCGAGGTGCTGCATGTGGATCGCTATGGCAACCTCGTGACCAACGTGCCGGGCGCTTGGCTGGTCGCGGGGCGGGCCTGGCGCGTGCGCGTGGCCGGCCGCGAGATGCGCGGTGTGTGCAATGCCTATGCCCGGGTTGCGGCTGGCGAGTTGCTGGCCCTGGTGGGCAGCAGTGGCTATCTGGAGATCGCAGTGCGAGATGGCAACGCGGCCGCGGTGCTGGGCGTCGATTGGGGTGCAGAAGTGCGAGTTCTCCCATGATCGTTCCCACCCCACAATCCGGTGCGAACCAGGAGGAGGAACATGAGCAACGTAGTGTTGGTGTCGGATATGTTGCGTGGTTTCATGGAGGAAGGGCACGCTCTGTACTGCGGTCCAGAGGCGCGCAAGATCATCCCTTGCGTGCAGGAGCTGTTGAAACGCGAGCTGGCGCAGGGCTCGCACATCATCCACCTGGCCGACGCGCATGACCCTGACGACCTCGAGTTTCAGATGTTCCCGCCGCACTGCGTGCGTGGGACGGTTGAGTGCGAAATCATCCCCGAGCTGGCGCAGTTCCCCGCCGAGATCATGCACAAGCGCCGCTACAGCGGGTTCTTTGAGACCGAACTCGAAGAGCGCTTGAAGGAACTGCGGCCCGACAAGATCATCGTCGTCGGAGTCTGCACGCACATCTGCGTGCTTTTCATCACGGCCGAGGCGCGCCTACGCGACTATCCGGTCGAGGTGCCGCGTGACTGCGTGGCCAGCTTTGACCCGCAGTGGCATGAGATGGGGCTCAGGTATATGCGAGAGGTGACCGGGGCCAAGCTCGTCTAGGTCCCACCAAGGAGGAATGCGATGACGCGTCCGTGGACCGCGGACGAAGCGATTCTGTCCGGGCATACTGCCGACGTGTACTTTGCGCGCACGCAGGCGGTCTTGCGCGCCGAGGGCCTCGACCCGGTGGTGACGATGGAGATCTTTCCCAATGGCAGCGGTGTGCTGTGCGGCATCAACGAAGTGCTCGACCTGCTGGCGCGGGTCTTACCCCCTACTGGTGAGGTGCAGGCTTTGCCCGAGGGGCAACCCATGACCGCCAAAGAAGTAGTGTTGCGCATCACGGCGCCCTACTCGACCTTTGGCCTCTACGAAACGGCCATGCTGGGCATGCTGGCGCACACCACCGGCTGGGCCACGGCAGCGCGCGCCTGCGTCGAGGCCGCCGCCGGGGTGCCGGTGATCAGCTTTGGCGCGCGGCACGTGCACCCCAATGTGGCCGGCCGACTGGAATACGCAGCCATTGTGGGCGGCTGCGCGGGGTGCGCCACGCCTGCGGGCGCCGAGTTGGCGGGTGTGCAGGCCAGCGGCACAATCCCGCATGCCATGGTGCTCATCTTTGGTGACACGGTCCAGGCCACGCTGGCTTTTGACCGCAACATGCCGGCAGAGGTCAAGCGCGTGGCGTTGGTGGACACTTTTCACGACGAATGTGAGGAGAGCCTGCGCGTGGCCGAGGCCATGGGCCGCAAGCTGTGGGGGGTGCGGCTTGACACGCCAACGGAACGTGGCCGCGTGACGCCTGAACTCGTGCGCGAGCTGCGCGCGCGCCTGGACCAGGCCGGCTACCCATGGGTCAAGATCGTGGTCAGCGGCGGGGTGGACGCGGAACGCATTCGCTTGTTCCACGAGCTGCAGGTGCCGGTGGACATGTTCGGGGTCGGCAGCGCCATTAGCTCCGCGCGGCCCATTGATTATACCGGGGACCTGAAGGTCATCGCAGGCAAACCGATTGCCAAGCGCGGCCGCATTCCGGGCATCACGCCGAACCCGCGCCTGCAGCCCGTCGACCTCAAAGCACGCCGCCCATCGGGACAGCCCTGAGCTTCGCACAGCACCCGGCCTGACGCTCCGTCACCAGGTGATCGTCGGTCGCTCGCCACCGTGGACCGCGCAGGCTGTGCACCGTCCCCGGGGGCGTGCCCGTCCGTTCTCAACAACAAACAGAGTCCCTACGCATGGCGTCGACTCTGCTCGCGGTTTGACCCAGCGGCTGCCGCCATCATTTCCGGTGGAGAGGTGCGCTGGGCACTGCTCATGTGACGACTTGCCAGGTCCGGCGAGGGCTATTCGCCTTCCGTGGTTTCTTCTTCCGTTCCCGCCTCTGGCTCGTCCTCCTCCAGATAGGCGTCGACCTCGTCGATCTCGTCGTCATCGCCCTCGGCCAATTCCAGCGTCGGGATGGTCTCTCCGAGAGGAGTGGCTGGCTCGCGGTGCAGCAACGCGTAGAGGTCGGCGAGCCTGCGCCTGGCGATGTTGTTGGAGGGCTGCGCTTTGAGGCATTCCTCATAGGCTTGCAGCGCTTCCTCGTAGCGGCCCAGCTCGAAATAGGCCTTGCCTAGCCGGTTGCGGGCCTTGATGTCCTGCGGATAGCTTTCGAGAATGCGCAAGTTGGCCTGGGCGGCTTCATCCCAACTGCCGCGCAGCGCCAGCTCCACTGCCTGCTGCGTCCACTGCTTGTGCAGTTCTTCCTTGATCTGATACTTGGAAACATTCAAATCCATGCTTCATCTCCCGTGCATATGGCCCAATATGGAACCATTGTACCCACTTCTGCGAATTTGGCAAAGCGAGGTGGAGACTTGTTTCGGTTTATTTGACAACCAGCACCTAGACACGGTATAATGTCCTGTGTTTGCATACTGGAGGAAAGGTAAGAGTCATGCCCAAGAGAACGTTCCAACCCCGTAAACTTCGCCGTCAGAGGGTGCACGGCTTTCGTTCCCGCATGAGCACGCGTGGCGGTCGTCTGGTTCTGAGGGCCCGTCGGATGAAGGGCCGCAAGCGCGTTTCCGTCCAGGCCGTGAGGTAACGCCCAGACCACCGGGAACATGGAGAGACGCCATCGACTGACTAGCAGCGGGGACTTTCAGCGCGTACGCCGCGAAGGGCGATCGTGGGCCGAATCGCTTCTGATCTTGCTGGCGCTGGGCAACGACCTGCCCTATAGCCGTTTTGGATTCCTGGTCAGCAAGCGCGTTGGCAAGGCAGTGGTGAGAAACCGCGTCAAGCGTCTGCTGCGCGAAGCAGCACGCGCACGGCTCGCAGTGGTGTCCCCGGGATGGGATGTGGTGCTCATCGCACGGGTGGCGATTGTGGATGTAGATCTACGACGCATCGAACAGGCAATGGATGGCCTTCTGAGACGAGCGGGGCTGATCCCGAAGCCGCCCCAGGCACAGGACGGTGACAAGTGAAACGCTTGGCCCTGGGCTTGATTCGATTCTATCAGCGCAGGATCTCGCCGACTCTGCCTCCCACGTGCCGTTTCGTGCCCTCTTGCTCCGAGTACACCTGCCAGGCCATCGGCAAGTACGGCTTGTGGAAGGGGGGCTGGATGGGAGTGAAGCGTCTATGTCGCTGCCATCCGCTCCATCCGGGAGGGTACGATCCAGTTCGCTAGGCCCAGCGCGAGGGCCACTTGACGTGGACAACAACATGAAGGAGGACCTCATTCTTTGAACGCTTTCAAAGCAAGGATTGGTTTGGCGCTCTTGGCGCTCGTGCTGCTGGGCGCACTGAGCGGCTGCATGGGTACGCCCGCAGCGTCTGTCTGGTCCAGCGTCGAGGTAGTGGGCAGCAAGCTGTTCACAGGCTCGCAGACTGGGCGCGTCTACGCGCTGGATGCCGCCACGGGCAGCAAGACCTGGCAGTACCCGGCGGCCGAGGAAAAAAGGTCGCTCGTTGGCACCTCGCCCGCGCCGGTCGTCGTCAACGACGTGCTGTACATCGGCGCTCTTGACAGCTACGTCTACGCGCTTGACGCCAATACAGGGCTGCAGCGCTGGGCGTTTGCGGCGGGCGGACATATCTACGCCGAGGTCACCATTGTGGATGGCAAGCTCTACGCGGCCGCCGGCGACAAGGTCTTTGCCCTCGACGCGAACAACGGCGCGCAGCAGTGGGAGTTTAGCGCGAGCCAACCCATCTGGGGGCGCCCTGCTGTCTCCCAGGGCAAGGTCTACGTCGGCTCGCTCAATCACAAGCTCTACTGCCTCGACGCCGCCACGGGCCAGACCCAGTGGGAGTACGAGACAGGCGGCGCGATCGCCGGCGGACCGTTCGTGTCCGGAGGCGTGGTCTACGTCGGCTCGTTCGACAACAAGGTCTACGCGCTGGACGCGAACGACAAGAGCGTGCGCCGCGAATTCACCACGGGTCACTGGGTCTGGGCCAGCCCGTTGGTGGTGAGTGATACGCTGTACCTCGTTTCGCTCGACAAGAAGCTGTACGCGTTCGACGTCACCAGTGGCGCGCCGCGCGGCACCTTTGATGCCAAGGGCATGATTCGCGCCACGCCCACGTACGCCGATGGACTGCTGTATGTCGCTACCGAGTCGGGGACACTGTGGGTTCTGGATGCTGCCACTCTACAAGCCAAGGCGCCGCCTTTTGAGGCGGGCAAACCCATCCTCGGATCTGCCGTGGTGGCCAACGGCCTCGTCTACGTCAGTGCCTATGGGGACACGGTCTATGCGCTGGATGCCCAGACGGGCGCGCAGCGCTGGAACGTGGCCCTGGCCAAGTTGAAATAGGAGGGCCTCTCGGGTGAGTCAAATCTGGAATGGTTTTCTAGGGCTGATGCTCAACAGCCTGATGTTCCTGTACGGGCTGCTCGGACGGAATTTCGCCCTCAGCATCGTGGTCTTCACGGTGCTGGTGAGGGTTGTCACACTCCCGTTTACGCTGCAGCAGTTGCGGTCGACCAAGGCCAGCCAGGACATGCAGCCCAAGCTGGCAGAGCTGCAGAAAAAGTACAAGGGTGACAAGGAAAAGCTGGCCGAAGAGCAGATGAAGCTCTACAAAGGGGCCGGTGTCAACCCCCTCGGCTGCCTGGTGCCTACCTTGATCCAGTTCCCCATCTGGATCGGCTTGTACCAGTCCATTATGAACGCAGCGCCGAACAACCCGCTGCAACTGCTCAACCTGGCGCGTCACATCTATCCGCAGTTCACGCACTTGGTGCCTCTCAACGTGAGGTTTCTGTGGCTCAACCTGGGTCGCGCCGACCCCTGGTATGTGATGCCCATCCTGGTGGTGGCCACACAGTACCTGATGCAGAAGATGATGACCCCGGCAGCCGCCACCCCTGAGCAGGCAGCTCAGAACCGGAGCATGGAGTTGATGATGCCCATGATGTTTGGCTTCATCACGCTGCAACTGGCCTCGGGTCTGGGCCTCTACTTTGTCACTACCAACATCGTTGGCATGGTGCAGCAGTACTTTGTCTCGGGCCTGGGGGGCCTTGCCCCCCTGCTCCGCGGCATCGGCGGAAAGGCGCAGGAGGCTGGTTCAAAGGACAAGGGATATGGACGCAAGAAGTAAAGGCATCGAGGTCAGCGCACGTTCAGTGGATGACGCTGTGCAGCAGGCACTGCAGAAGCTGGGCCTGAGTCAGGACGAGGTCGAGGTCGAGGTCATCAAGCAGGGCAGCCGAGGCCTGCTGGGTCTGCTCAGTGAAGAAGCGCTGGTGCGCGTGACCCCCATAAGCGTCGCGCAAGCGAGCGCACAACCGCACCAGGCAGAGCCGAGGCCAGAAGCCGAGGCCGCGAAGCGTCTCGCCGAAAGCGAGGCAGAAGAGCACGAACCGGAAGAGCCCGAACCGGAAGAGTGGAAAGAGGAGCCGCAGCCCCCCGTCGCGCACGCCGGGGCAGACCAGGACGCAGTCGCCCGACAGGGCGCAGAGGTCCTGCAAAAGCTGCTGGACTATATGGGCGTTCCTGGCCGTGTGTCAAAGGAATTCTTGGCCCTGAAAGGCCAGGGCGGGGATCCGTCCACAGTGCTCAACATCACCGGCGGCGACCTGGGGCTGTTGATTGGACGGCGGGGCGAAACGCTGCGAGACCTGCAATTCCTGATGAGCCTGATCGTAAGTCGCAACTCGCAGCACTGGCCTGGTCTGAGCGTGGACGTCGAGCACTACAAGGCCCGCCGCGAAAAGTCGCTGATCGACCTGGCGCGGCGCATGGCCGATCGCGTGCGCACCACAGCACAGCCGCAACCGCTGGAGCCGATGCCGCCCTTCGAGCGGCGCATCATCCACCTGGCCTTGCGCGACGATCCCGATGTCCGCACCGAGAGCAGCGGGCAGGACGACAAGCGCAAAGTGGTTATCTATCCCAAGGAATAGGGTCTGTGTTCGGCGGGCAGATGCCAGGCTCGCAAAAAGGCGGGTTGCATGGCTATTAACCCTGACTTCCTGGCGGTCGGCCACGTGACCAAGGACGTTCTGCCCGCTGGCGGCTATACGGTGGGAGGCACGGTGACCTACGCGGCGTTGACGGCCCAGGCTTTGGGCCTATCTGCGGCTGTCCTTACCAGTGCTCCGCCAGACATGGAGCTGTGCAAGTTTCTTTCCGGTATCGCAGTACAAATCGTCCCTTCTGACGTGGCCACCACTTTTGAGAACATCTATGAGGGCACGCGGCGTTATCAATACGTGCACGGCGTCGCCAAACCGCTGCGAGCCTTGGACCTGCCCGTGGCCTGGAAGCGGACGCCCATCGTGCTGCTCGGCCCCCTGGTCGGCGAGTTGGGTCTGGATTGGCTGGGCCGTTCCGCCCCGGCGGGCGTCCGGCCCGAACGGGGCGCCTTGAGCGCTGCGGTGGTCGGTGTGACGCCCCAGGGCTGGATGCGGCAGTGGGATGGCGACGGCCGCGTCAGCACCAAACCCTGGGCTGAGGCCGGGCAGATTCTGCCGGAAGTGGACGTGCTCGTTTTCAGCGAGGACGACGTGGCCGGAGACGAGGCCGTCGTGCGGCAGTACGCCGCGCTGGCGCGTCTGGCGGTGGTGACGCGCGGCCGGCACGGGGCCACCGTGTTCCGCGATGGCACGGCGCGCGATTTCCCGGCCTTCCGCGCGCGCGAAGTCGACCCCACCGGCGCTGGCGACGTCTTTGCCACGGCCTTTCTGGTGCGTCTGCACGAGACGGGTGATCCCTACCAGGCGGCGCGCTTTGCCAACTGCACGGCTTCCTTTGCCATCGAAGGCCCGGGCACGACGTCCATTCCCACCCGCAGCCAAGTGGAGCAGCGCTTGCGCCGGGGCGGGTTCTATGAATGAGAGGGCGGGGACGTGAGCCGCGTCTATGCTGTCGCCAACCAGAAAGGCGGAGTCGGCAAGACCACCACGGTGGTCAGCCTTGGCGCGTACCTGGCGGATGCCGAAAAGCGCGTGCTGGTGATCGACATTGACCCACAGGCCAACGCTACCAGCAGCCTGGGCATTGACAAGCACAGCCTGCAGCACTCGATCTACAACGCCATCGTCGGAGACGCGCCGCTGGAGAGCGCACTCGTGCTCACGAAACGCCTGGGGCTGGATCTGATCCCCGCGGCCCCCGCGCTGGCTGGCGCAGAGATCGAGCTCGTGAGCCTGATGGCCCGCGAGCACCGCTTGCGGCAGGCCCTGGCCGCGCTGCGCGAGCGCTACGACTATACTCTGATCGATTGCCCTCCCAGCCTTGGCCTACTCACGATCAATGCTCTGACCGCCGCCGACGAAGTCATCATCCCGATTCAGTGCGAATACCTGCCCATGGAGGGTCTGGCGCAGCTCCTGCACACCGTTGAGTTGGTGCGCATGAACCTCAACCCTCAGCTCGGCATCCGGGGCCTGCTGATGACCATGTACGACGTGCGCACCAGCCTGGCGCAGCAGGTGGTAGACGAAGTGCGCAGCCATTTTCCAAACAAGATCTTCCAGACCATCGTCCCGCGCAGCGTGCGGTTGAGCGAGGCTCCCAGCTATGGCGAACCGATCCTGGACTATTCGCCCAACTCGCCGGGAGGCCTGGCCTATCACGCGCTGGCGCAGGAGATTGTGGGCAGCGGCCAGTCTCTTATCTCTGCGAGCTCTGCAGATGCCATGAGGGGGGCCGCATGAGCAGCAAGCGTCGAGGCCTGGGTAGGGGTCTAGGCGCCCTGATTCCCGGTGCAGAAACTCCTTCTGGCCTGGTCCAGGTCAACATCACCGACATCACGACCAATCCGCGTCAACCCAGGCACGAGATCGAGGCGGAAACCCTGCGCGAGCTGGCCAACTCGATTTCGGAGCATGGCCTGCTGCAGCCCCTGATCGCTACGGCGCGCGACGTGGCCACAGGGGAGGGCGGGCCCCACTATCAGCTCGTGGCGGGCGAGAGGCGCTGGCGTGCGGCCAAGCTGGCCGGCCTACAGACGGTGCCGGTGCTGGTCAAAGAAGCCACGCCGCAGGAGACGCTGGAACTGGCGCTGGTGGAGAACATCCAGCGCGCCGACCTCAACCCCCTGGAAGAGGCCAACGCCTATCACCAGCTCATGGACGAGTTTGGGCTGACGCAAGAGCAGGTGGCCGAGCGCGTGGGACGCAGCCGCGTGACGGTCACCAATTCGCTACGCCTGCTGCGCCTGGCCGAAGAGATCAAGGCCGCCGTGCTGGCCAACCGCATCAGCGAGGGGCACGCCCGCGCACTGCTGGGTTTGAACGAAGAGCAACTGCAACTGCGCGTGCTGCGCTTGATTGAGAAACAGGGCCTTTCGGTGCGCCAGACGGAGGAACTGGTGCGACGGCTGACCTCCGGGAAGTCGCAACCGGGCGCACAACCTCAGCCGCCGACGCCCGAGACCCGCGCGCTGGAGGACCGCTTCCGCCAATCGCTGGGCACCAAAGTCAATCTCTTCCGCAGCAAGCGTGGCGGCCGGCTGGTGATCCACTTTTTTTCCGAAGAGGAACTGCAATCCATCTACGAGCGCATCGTGGGTGGGGAGCTGTGACGGGTTCCCAGAGACTCGATTCCTCGCCAAGCACAAGCCTGGCTTCCTGGCACAGAAGCCAGGTTTTCTGCATGCGCCACTAACGGAATAACAGTGGCAGCGCCAGGATCAGGAGCGTGGTCCAGGCGATGTAGGCCATCGCGCCCGTGCCGATGGCTGTGTGCACCGCCTCGACCCAGCGTTCCTGGCCGCTCTTGAACAGCTTGACCATCAGGAAGATCAGGATCGCGATGTTGATCGTGTTCCAGCCGATCACGGTCAGACGGTTGGGCGTGAGCGCGCCCTGCAGCGTGCGGTAGACGATGGCCGACATGGCATAGAGGCTTACTACGGTGGCCAGAATGACCAGCACGAGAATACCCCAGCGCAGGGCCTTGGCGTAGCCCGAGGACGGCTCGGGCCGCCGCACGGGCGTGGCCCCGATCAGAAGCCCCATGATGGCAAACAGCATCGCGTTGTAGACGATCAACAGGTCGCGGCTGCGGAACGGCGCCTGGAAGTTGAACGGAATGAAGACGACGTAGATCGACAGGACCAGCAGCGTGAGCGGCAGCAACAGCCGCATCAGGATGCTGATCAGCTTGCCCAGGCCTTCCTCAAACCTCTGCTCGTAGGGACTCAGGTGCGGGTCGTAGACCGTGGCCACGGCCAGCACCGGGATCGCGCCGCCGACGCCCGCCGTGAGCAGCCGCATCACCGCCTCGGAGAAATGCACGTTGAGGGCCGCGAAGAGACCCATGGTGATTCCGCTGAAGACCAGAGCACCCGCCCCATAGATGCTACCCGTGATCAGCACCTCGAGTGACTTGACCAGAAACGCAAAGCGACCGGGATTGTCACGCTTGAGGCCCAGCAGGCTCAGCCCCACCGCGATCCAGGCCAGGAGCGGTATGTGCAGCACCATTAGAATGGGGTATTGTCCTGTGACAGCGTTTGGGTTGGCGTTCTGGACGTTGGTGAAGCGAGTGACATAAAAGTAAAGGGCTGCCATTCCCAAGATGGCCAGCAGCGACTGGAGCCAGTGCTTGCGCGAGGTGAGGGTCAGGAAGGCGATGGCGAAGAAGGCCTCGATGGGTGCAATGGCGAGAGCGACGTTCAGCCCGTGGTCGATAGACTTGGCGCCTGTGAAAAAGCTGGGGCCCGTCAGCCACCACACGATGACGCCTGCGATCAGGCCAAACGGGACGGCGAGCAACCAGTTCGTGCCTTTGGCGGCCTCGACCAGCCTGGTGGGCGTCTCGACGACCGCCAACGGCGTCACGCTCGCTGCGGCAGGGCCTGGTTGCAGGCGGTAGTGCCAGGCCGCGTAGAGCAGGTTGTCCGGCGACTCCTGATGGAGCGCCAGCACGTCGCGGGCGAACTCTTCTTCCATGTGGTCGTGCCTGGCCCCTTGGTACAGCTCCTCTAGCGCCTGGGCGTCGCTCTGAGCGGCCCGGATTGGCTCCAGATACTGCATAAAGCCTCCTCGACGACTTGAACACGTGGGCGCACAGGTCGCACGTCGGGTTCCTGGCTGCTCAGCGCGCGCACCCCGGAGCACTGCTGCGAACCTAGCCTACATTGTAGGCGCTTCGGCCTGTCAGGAGCTATCAGACGGCTGCCAGCACTGTCGCCGCAGGCGGCGCCAATCCACGCCCGACGTCGGGATTCTGACGAACGCGCGCCGAGTCCGGTATTGGGGCGAAGACAAGCTTCGCCCCAATACACTACCTGTACTTCTGCTGGTTTTGCAGGTGCTCCTCGAAGGTCTCAGCAAAGGCGTGCGAGCCGTCCTTTTTGGCATAGAAGAAGAGATACGTCGTCTGGGCGGGGTTGAGCACAGCCTCGATGGACGCTAGGCCGGGGCTGCAGATGGGGGCGGGGGGCAGGCCCGGATTGACAAAGGTGTTGTAGGGCGAGTCAACGGCACGCAGCTCCTCGAGCTTGAGCTGCGGCCACCAGCGCCCACTGGCGGCGTCGTAACCCTTGGCATATTGCACCGTGGGGTCGGCCTCCAGGTACATGCCCTTGCGCAGGCGATTGAGGTAGACGCTGGCGATGATGGGCCGCTCTTCCGCCTTGACCGCCTCACGCTCGACGATGGACGCCAGAGTCAAGGCCTGGTGGAAGCTGAGCCCCTGTTCTAGAGCCCGCTGGCGCATCTCGATCGTTACGCGCTGGTCAAAATTGCGCAGCATGAGGTCGATCACGCCTGTGGTGGTGATGTTCACAGCGAACTGGTAAGTGTCTGGGAAGAGGAATCCCTCGAGTGTTTTGGGCGCACTGCCTCCCTGGGGACGATCACGCAAGAAGTCATAGTGGAAGGTGTCATCGCGCACCAGATGGATGAACTGCTCCTGATCCACCAGGCCCTCGCCGGCCAGCAGGTAGGCCACTTCCTCGGCGCGCAGCCCTTCGCGGATGGTCACTGTCTTGGCACGCAGGCGTCCGTGCTGCAACTGCGCCACGACCTCGGCCATCGACATGTTGCGGCGCAGCTCATAGTCGCCCGCCTCCAGATGGGAGTCGGCACCCCAGTAACGCAAGAGTAGCCGGAAGAGCTCGGCGTCCTTGATGAGCTGCATGCGCTCCAGGCGCGCGGCGATGGTGGCCGCGTTCTCACCGACCTGGACGGAGAACTGGACCGGGGTCGTCTCGGCGCTGGCGGGCCCCTCGATCTCGCCCTTGCGCACGTTGAGGTAGATGCCCAGGGCCGTCTTCTCCAGGGAGCTGAGATCCACTCCCGCGCCTGGCTGCAGGGCGGCAGCGCGCGTCTGCGCCACAAAGAACCAGACGATGCCGCCTGCCACACCGAGGATCAAAGCCACTCCGAACAGAAAGAGCACGATGCGAATCCAGTTGCGTGCGCTGCCTTCCAATGGTGTCTCCTTGGGGTGAGTTTCGCTACTTATCTGGCTCTGTCATGGGCGCCGCTGCGTCCAGATAGCTCTGCAAGATGACGGCGGCGGCCGCCGCGTCGATGCGTTCGCGGTCGATGCGCTTGCCGGTCGCATGGATGAGTTGTTCGGCCTGCACAGTGGAGAACTGTTCATCCCACAGCTCGACGGGCACCGACAGGCGTGGGCGCATTCTCTCCACGTAACGCTTCACGCGCCGCGCCTGGGGCCCCACGCTGCCATCCAGACTGCGCGGAAAGCCCACGATCACTCGCTCCACCTGGTGCGCCTGCACCAGCTCCACGATGGCCGCCAGCTCTTCCTCGCGACTGGCGCACTTGAGCACGGTCAACGGCGTGGCCAGCCAGCCCAGCGGATCGCTCATGGCAACCCCGGTGCGTCGCTCGCCCACGTCCAGCGCCAGGATGCGCATGGCCTAGCCCGTGGAGACCTGCAGGCGGATGCGCCCGCCCCACCACGGCAGACGGCCCAGCAGGCTGCCGCCCAGCGTGATCTTGGGTTCGGTGCTCAGCTTGAACTGCCCAACCAACGCGGCTTTCGCTTCCTGGACGGTCTTGCCCGCAATCAGGCGTTGCACCGTGCGGGCGTTGATGGCCGGGGCAGTGGCGGCCCGCGCACTCATGTTGAAGCGCGCCTGGTCCTGCGTGGCCGCTAGCACACTGCCGCGCTCGAACTGGACACTATTGGGCACAAGGCCAAAACCGGGCTTCATGCGCTGCTCGAGCAGGCGCACGAGCAGTTGCTCCCCGCCCGCGCTATCGACCGCCAAGCCGGTAACCTTGACCTTCATCTCCAGGCCGAGCACGTCGACCGCATCGCCCACCTTGTGGTCTAGATTCTCCTTGACCACTGTGATCGCCAGCGAGTCGGGCGGAACGAACTCGCTCGGCTGCAGGGCCGAGATCAACTGCTTGTATGCCTCGTCTTGCACGCGCTTGGTGAGCTTGGCGCGCAGGCGGACCTGGTCGTCTCCTCCCACCGTGGCCATGCGGCGCACGGTTCCGCCGCTGGTGCGCTCGTCGTTGAGCACGTCCACCTGGGCCGCCAACTCGCCCTCGACCGTGTTGATGGTGAGCGCCGGGACGTTGCCGCCCGGACCCGGCTCAGCCGCCAGGATGCCCGTGCGCACAGTGCGGTGCAGTTCCCCGGGCAGCCACACGTCGGACACAGTGTAGAAGCGCACGTTCTCGCCAAAGCTGGTGCGCACCACCGTGCCCTTGGTGACGGTCACGGGGATGGTGGTCTTGTTGGCAAACACGACGCTGCCCTCGGCGTGCCCGTCGGGCACGTCGCGCATTTCGGTCGTGGCGATGGTGTCTGTCATGGCCAGCTCGATGGACACGCTGCGGGCGGGCACCTTGGCCTGGCCATAGTCCACGCTCTGCAGCCCGGACACGCCCGTCATTTCCATGCTCGCGTCCACCGGCTCTGTGACCGGCTTGAGCGTGACTGTGGCGCTGGGCAGGAGCACCAGGAGCGCCAGGAGCAGGACGCCGACCATCGCCGCCGCTACCACAGGCCGCGGGACGTTGCTCCTGCGGGCTGGTTGCGCCGACCGCTTGGCGGCCGGCTGGAACGGATTGCTGAACGAGAGGCCCGGGCTCGCGCGCAGGGGCAGCCCTGCGCGGCGCCGCCGCTTGTGGTCCAGAGCCGCGAGGTTGGCCTTCTGCGCCGCCTCGAGCGAGGGCAAGACCACAAGGCCCGCGTCCTGGGCGATGACCGCGGTGTTGCGGTGCTCAATCACCAGCGCCACACGTAGGGCCAGGTTGTCGGCCCAGCGGCGTAGCACCTTCAAGTTGACCTCGTTGTTCTCCAACGCTTCGCAGCCCCTGGGCACGTACAGCACCACCTGGCTGTCAGTGGCGTGCTCCAGCAGGTCGCGGATGACGGTGATGTTTTCGGAACCTTCCAGTTGTATCGTTTGCATGAAATTCCAGTTGTCTTGAATAGGGTCTCTTCATGTGGGGATTCTGACTTGGGCTTCACAGGCTGACCAAGGTCGTCGCAACCGGTCGGGCTACTTGGGCCCGAGGGCCTCTTGGACCTTGGCTGGCACTTGCGCCAGCGCCTCGTCCAGTTTGCTGGCGTCCTTGCCGCCGGCCTGGGCCATGCTCGGGCTTCCACCGCCTCCGCCGCCTACCGCCCTGGCCACTTGGCCGACCAGCTTGCCAGCCTGCAGGCCCTTCTTCACCAGGTCCGGTGTGACAGCCGCGACGAACATGGGCTTCTCCGCGATCACGGCGCCCAGCACGATCACCACTGAGCCCAGCTTCTCGCGGAACTGATCCGCCATCTCGCGCAGGCGGTCGACGCTGTCGGCCTCCACGCGTTCGGCCAGCACCTGCACTCCGTCCACCTGTTTGACGCGGCCCACCAACCGGGCCACTCTCTCACGCGCCGCCTGGCTGCGCAGCCGCTCGACTGCACGTTGCTGTTCCCGTAACCCGATGACCGCCTCGGTGGCACTCTTGACGACCTCTTCGGGTTTGGTCTGCAGGATGACTGCTACTTCGTTCAGGGCCTCCAACTGCTGTTCAACATAGGCCTCCGCACCGCGTCCCGTGATGGCCTCGATGCGGCGCAGGCCAGAGCCCACGCTGGATTCGCCCAGGATGTGGAAGAAACCGATCTGGCCCGTGTTGTGCAGATGCGTGCCGCCACATAGCTCGCGGCTGTACGAGTCGCCCACGCAGATCATGCGCACCACGTCACCGTACTTTTCGCCAAAGAGCGCCATGGCGCCCGAGGCGCGCGCTTTGTCCAGAGTGGTGCTGCTGGCCTCGACGGGCAGTGCTGCGCGAACGGCAGCGTTGACCTCGCGCTCGATCTGGCGCAGTTCCTCGACCGTGACGGGCTGCAAGTGCGTGAAGTCAAAGCGCAGGCGCTCGGGTGAGACCAGCGATCCGGCCTGGCGCACGTGCTGGCCCACCACCTTTTGCAGCGTGCGGTGCAGCAGGTGCGTCGCCGTATGGTTGCGTGCGATATCCAGGCGCCGCCCCTCTTGCACCTTGGCCGTCAGCCGTTCGCCCTTGACGACCACGCCTTCGGCAACCACGCCATAGTGCACCGTCAGTTCAGGCAGTGGGTGGCGCGTGTCATGCACCTCGAGGCGGCCGCGCGCGCCCAGCAACACACCCGTGTCGCCCACCTGGCCACCACTTTCGCCGTAAAAGGGCGTGCGGTCCAGAACGACCTCCACCCTCTGTCCCGGGCCGGCTTCTTCAACCGACAGGCCTTCGCGCACGATGGCCAGCACCGTCGCGTCGCACGAGAGCTCTTCGTAGCCCACAAAGGCCGTCTTGGGCAGATCCAGGCTATGGTACAGTTCGGCATCCCGCCCCACTTCGAACCTCTGCGCGGCGCGGGCGCGCTCACGCTGCGCCTCCATCGCCAGCTTGAATCCATCCTCGTCCACGCGCAGGCCCCGCTCCTTGGCCACGTCGCGCGTCAGGTCCAAGGGGAAGCCATAGGTGTCGTACAAGCGGAAGGCCTTGTCGCCAGGGATGGCGCTCTGACCCGCGGCCTTGGTGTCGGCGATGACTTGATCCAACAGGTTGAGGCCCACGTCCAGGGTCTGCAGAAAACGCTCTTCCTCCCGGGTGGTGGCCTCGAGGATAAAATCCTTGCGCTGTAGCAGCTCGCCATAGTGTGGGCCCATTATATCCATCACGGCCCTGATCATCTCGGCCATAAAGGGCTGCTGAAAACCCAGCAGCTTGCCGTGACGCGCGGCACGGCGCAGGATCAGGCGCAGTACATAGTTGCGGCCTTCGTTGCCGGGCAGCACGCCATCGGCGATCAGGAAGGCAATGGAGCGCGCGTGGTCGGCGATGACGCGGTAGGAGACGATCTGCTCCTGGCGCTCGGCATCGCTGTGGCCCAGCAGCTGCTGCGTGCGCTGGATAATGGGCCAAAAGAGGTCCGTCTCATAGTTGTTGTCTTTGCCCTGCATCACGGCGGTGAGGCGCTCCATGCCCATACCCGTGTCGATGCTGGGCTTGGGCAGGGGCCGTGTCGCGCCGTCGGCCGAGGTCTCGAACTGCATGAAGACTAGGTTCCAGATCTCCCACCAGCGCTCACAGTCCACGCCGGTGGCCATGCTGCAATCCGGCCGGCCGCACGTGCAGTAATGCGGGCCGCGATCATAGTGGATCTCGGAGCAAGGGCCGTTGGGGCCGGTGTCGCCCATGGCCCAGAAGTTGTCTTTCTTGCCGCGGCGGACAACGCGCTCGGGAGGTACCCCTGTCACCTCTTGCCAAAGCTGGAAGGCTTCGTCGTCGTCGAGGTAGATCGTGGGGTAGAGCCGCGCCGGGTCCAGGCCCATCACCTGCGTCAGGAACTCCCAGGCATAGGCGATGGCGTCGCGCTTGAAATAGTCGCCAAAGGAAAAGTTGCCCAGCATCTCGAAAAAGGTATGGTGGCGGGGCGAGGGACCCACATTCTCCAGGTCGTTGTGCTTGCCGCTCACGCGCATGCACTTTTGAGCGGTGGTGGCGCGTGTGTAGGAGCGTTTCTCGATGCCGGTGAAGGTGTCCTTGAACTGCACCATGCCGGCGTTGGTGAAGAGCAGCGTTGGGTCATTGCCCGGGATCAAGGACGAGCTCGGCACGACGGTGTGGCCTTTGTTCTGGAAGAAGGTGAGGAAGGATTGGCGGATCTCCGCACTGGTTAGCATTGAGGGCTCCTAGGCAGTCTTTTCCATGTCTCTCACGTCATCTGCCGCCGCGCTCCAGCGCTCGGACGGCGTGCGCCGTTTGCGCTCGCGGATGGTCTTGGCGTCGATGACAACCCGTTTGATGTCGTCGCGCGAGGGGACCTCATACATCACGTCGAGCAGTGTATCCTCGATGATCGAGCGCAGCCCGCGCGCGCCCATGCGGTAGCGCAGCGCCTCGTGGGCCGTCTCCTGGATGGCGTCCTGGGTAAAGACGAGCTCGACCCCATCGAGAGCCAGCAGCTTCTGGAACTGTTTGACGATGGCGTTCTTGGGCTGGGTGAGGATGCACGCCAGCATCTCTTCGTCCAGCGGATCCACGCTGACCACCACCGGCAGACGGCCGACCAGCTCAGGGATCAACCCATAGCTCAGCAGGTCGTCCGAATCGATCTGCTTGAGCAATTGAGTGCGCGTCCACTCGGCCTTCCTGGCCGTGGCGGCGCTTTTGAAGCCGAGCGTCTTGTGCGTGCCCAGCCGTGTGGCCGTCAGTTCGTCCAGGCCTTCGAACGCTCCGCCGCAGATAAAGAGGACGTTGGTGGTGTCAAGCTGGATGCACTCCTGGTGCGGGTGCTTGCGGCCGCCCTGCGGCGGCACGTTGGCCACGGTGCCCTCCAGGATTTTGAGCAAGCCCTGTTGCACGCCCTCGCCCGAGACATCGCGTGTGATCGAGGGGTTGTCGCCACTCTTGCGCGCGATCTTGTCGATCTCGTCAATGTAGACGATGCCGCGCGAGGCGCGCTCGAGGTCGTCATTGGCGGCCTGGATCAGACGCAGCAGGATGTTCTCCACGTCCTCGCCCACGTAGCCCGCCTCGGTCAGCGTGGTCGCGTCGGCCAGGGCAAACGGCACGTCCAGGATCCTGGCCAGGGTCTGCGCCAGCAGCGTCTTGCCACAGCCCGTGGGCCCCACGAGCAGGATGTTGCTCTTCTGCAGCTCGACGTCGTCCAGCTCTTGCCTGGACATGGTGCGCTTGTAGTGGTTGTAGACCGCCACGGCCAGGACTTTCTTGGCCTGGTCCTGACCCACCACGTACTCGTTCAGCCGCCGGTAGATCTCCATGGGCGGCGGGATGCGCTTGCCCTGGATGGGTTGCACGCGTCGGGTGGGTACTTGCTCCTGTTCCAGGATTTCCTGGCAGATCTGCACGCACTCTTCGCAGATGTACACGTTGCCAGGGCCCGCAATCAGGTGGCGCACCTCGTATTGCGGGCGATGGCAGAACGAGCAGTACTGAACCGGATGATCCTGGCGCATCGAGATTTTACTCGCTACTCTTTGCTAGTAATGGGCTTTTTCAGAACGTCGTCGACGATGCCGTAGGCCACCGCCTCTTCGGCCGTCATCCAGTAGTTGCGGTCCGTGTCCTGGTTGATGCGCTCCAGCGATTGACCGGTATGCAGGGACAGGATGTGATTGAGCCGTTCACGCTCGCGCAGGATGCGCCGCGCCTCGATCTCGATGTCCACGGCCTGGCCCTGCACCCCGCCCCAAGGCTGGTGGATGTGCACGGTGGCGTTGGGCAGCGCGTAGCGCTTGCCCTTGACGCCGGCGCATAGCAGGATGGTGCCCATGCTGGCGGTCATGCCCACTGCAATGGTTGACACTGGCGGCGAAATGTGGTTCATCGTATCATAGATGGCTAGGCCAGCCGTGATGGCACCACCCGGCGAATTGATGTACAGCGAGATTTCCTTCTCAGGGTCCTGTTGGGCCAAGAACAGGAGCTGGGCCAATACTAGATTGGCGACGTTGTCATCGATCGGTGTGCCTAGGAAAACGATCCGCTCCTTGAGCAGCAGGGAATAGATGTCATAGGCCCGCTCGCCACGGCCGGTGGCTTCGATGACCATCGGGATCAGGGTATTGTAGCTTCTCACACTCATTTCAGCCTCCTTGCGTTGGTGCCCGGCGGCGCTACTTGGCTTCGGCGCTCTCTTCCGCGCCGCCAACGGCGTCGGTTGGCTGCTTGGCTTCGTTGGCCACTTCGGACTTGCCGGTGGCCAGTGCCAGCAGCCGGTCCAGGGCCTTGCGGCGGAGGACGTCGTTGGTGATGGAGAGCAGGGGCTCACCTTGGCTAAAGAGAGCTTTGACGTCGCCCGCCTTTTCCCTGTAGGGCTGAGACAGGGTCTCGATTTCGTGCTCGACCTCGGTCGGATCCGCCTGGACGCCCTCGGCTTCGACAAACTTGGCCAGCACCAGGGTGCGTTTGAGGCGCCGCTCGGCCTGAGGGTGGAGCTCTTCGTGGAACTGTTCTGGGGTCTTGCCCGTCATCTCGAGATAGCCCTCCAGGGTAAAGCCCTGCTGGCGCAGCCGGTTGGTATAGCCTTCGACCATGCTCTCGACTTCGTGTTCTACGGCCACAGAGGGGTACTCCAAGGCCCCGCCTTCCACGAGTGCGTCCAGCGCCTGACTGATTGCGGCGTCCCTGGCCTCTGCTTCCTTCTGTGTGCGCAGTTCTCCCTGGATGCGCTCGCGCGCCTTGGCCATCGTCTCGGAGCCGACGTTCTTGGCCAGGTCATCGTTGAGCTCGGGCAGCTCTTTGGCCTTGACGCCCTTGACCGCGACATGGAAGTGAACGCGCTTGCCAGCCAGGTTCTCGTCGCCGTACTCGGCGGGGTAGGTGACGTCAAACTCCCTGCTCTCGCCGGCCTTGAGGCCTACCAGGTTCTGCCCAAACTCGGGCGGCGTCATCTGTTCGCGGATCTCGACCGTCAGGTCCTTGCTCTCGGTCTTGTGGCCCGTCTCGGTGACGCCTTCAGCATCCAGTTGCACCTGGTCACCCATCTGCACGCCGCGCTCGGCGGGCACCCAGATGGCGTTGCCTTCCTGGATGCGATGCAATACCTCTTCCACGTCCGCTTTCTTGACCCGCACGGCCTTGACCTTGACGTGGATCTTGTGATAGTCGTCGAGCGTGACTACGGGCTGCACCGGCACGGTGAACTTCAGCGAAAGCGGATTGCGCTCGACGATGTCGAGGTGGGCCGCCGCGTAGGGATCGAGCTCGCTTTCCTTGAGCGCTTCCTGGTAGAGATCGTTGCCGATCTTGTCCAGCATCTCGTCGACGATGAGCTCTTTGCCATACATGCGTTCTGCCAGGCTATAGGGGACCTTTCCGGGTCGGAATCCGGACAGAGGGCGACGCCGGTTCAGCCTTCGCGCGGCCTGGCGCATCGGCTCCTGAAGGCGCTCAGACTCCACCTCCACGCTCAGTGCGTACTCACACGCACCAGTCTTTTCCTTGGTGACTTTCACCTGATTTTTCCCTCGCTTCCGTAGCGTTGTCGGCGGGTCGCGACCCAATGGCCATCGTACCCGACCTGATACAGAGAATGCTGGTTCATTCGAACCAGCATCCGGGGGTACAGAGCGGAAGACGGGATTCGAACCCGCGACCCTCTCCTTGGCAAGGAGATGCTCTACCGCTGAGCCACTTCCGCATGTGGTCCAACCCTGTGGGGAAGGAGAGACTCGAACTCTCACGGATTGCTCCACATGATCCTAAGTCATGCTCGTCTACCATTCCGACACTTCCCCGCGTCGGTCCGCCCGCATTCTACCCAATTCCGACCAAAAGTCAAGCACCCCACACTCATCACAAACTTTGGCGTTGCCCCGGGTTTGTGCTATACTTGACTGCTTTTGACTGCGCGGTGGAGAGAAGTGTGTGGTAAGAACAGGAGACGTCAGGCTGGTAGCCTTGCCCCAACCAGCGCGGGCCCGTGATACGGCGCTTGTTCGATTCAACGATGGGCTCGTCTTCGAGGCGCCGGTGGGCACCTCGCTAGAGGCGTACGTGCGGGCGGCCTACCCGGCCAGCCCGGTGCCCATCGTGGCCGCCCTGCTCGATTGCAAGTTGCATGAATTGACCTATCCGGTCACGCACGACATCGAGGTGACCGCGCTGGGCATCGATGACAGCGATGGCATGCGCATCTACTGCCGTTCGCTGACGTTCCTGCTCGTCGTGGCCGCGCACGAGCTGTTCCCCGAGGCGCAGGTCTTTGTAGATCATTCGGTCACGTTCGGGGGCTTTTTCTGCGAGGTGCATGGCCGTGCCGCGCTGACCCCCGAGGAGGTGGCACGATTGGAGCAGCGCATGCGCGAGCTGGTCGAGGCCGATCTGCCTATCAGCAAGCGCCATGTGGACCTGCAGGAAGCCATAGAACTGTTCCAGGCCCGTCGTCAGCAAGACAAGCTGCGCCTGCTGCGCCACCGCAGCAAGGACTATGCGACGCTCTACCGTCTGGGCGGCGTGGAGGACTATTTCCACGGCTACATGGTGCCATCCACCGGCTACCTGCGCTACTTTGCCCTACAGCACTATGCTCCCGGCATCTTGCTGCGCTTTCCGCGGCGCGAGCAGCCCACCGTGTTGCAGCCCGTGGTGGACTACCCCAAGCTGGTGGGTGTCTTCCGCGAGTATGGGCATTGGCTGCGCGTGCTGGGCATCGAGGACGTGGGCGCGCTCGACGATGCCCTGGCCGGCGGACGCGGTGGTGAGGTGGCTCTGGTCTCCGAAGCATTGCACGAACAGCGCTTGGCGGAGATCGCCGCCGACATCGCCAGGCGCCGTGAAGAGTTGCGCGTGGTGCTGATTGCAGGCCCCTCCGCCTCGGGCAAGACGACCTTTTCCAAGCGCCTGGCAGTGCAGTTGCTGGCCACTGGTCTGCGCCCGGTGGCGGTGGAGTTGGACAACTTTTTCGTCGACCGCGAGAATACTCCCAAGGATGCCCATGGCAACTATGACTTTGAGAGCCTCTATGCTGTCGACTTGGAGCTTCTCAACGACCTGCTGCTCAAGTTGCTCAAGGGACGCCAGGCGCGCCTGCCGCACTATAACTTCAAGCAGGGCAAGCGCGAGCCTGGCGACCTGCTCAAGCTCGGTAAGGACTGTGTGATTTTGCTGGAAGGCATTCACGGCCTCAACCCTGACCTAGTGCCCAACGTGCCCCAGGAGCACGTCTACCGCATCTATGTCTCGGCTCTGACCCAGCTCAACCTGGACCACTACAACCGCGTGCCGACCACCGATACGCGTCTGGTGCGCCGACTCGTGCGCGACGCTCGCGAGCGCGGGTATGGCGCCCTCGAAACCCTGCGCCGCTGGGACAGCGTGCGCGACGGCGAAAAGCGTTGGATTTTCCCCTACCAGGAGCACGCCGACGCCATGTTCAACTCGGCGCTGGTGCACGAGCTGTCGGCGCTCAAGCCGCTGGCGGAGCCCCTCCTTTACCAAATCGACGCTGATGTGCCCGAGTACGTTGAGGCGCGTCGCCTGTTGTCCATATTGCGCTGGTTCCTGCCCTTTCCGGCGGACCTTGTGCCTGCCAACTCGATCCTGCGTGAGTTCCTGGGCGGCTCAAGCCTGAGCCAATTCACGGTCTGGCGGCAGAAGGTGCCCGAAGAGGGATAGCCCTCTCTGATCAGCACCTGTGTCGTCGACGACAGGCTCTCACGAACGTAAAGAAAGCGTGAATCCCGAAATCCCAGACTGCCTGCACTGGTTTGTGGAGCAGCGGGCGGTAGAAGCGAGTATCGCATGCGACCCATGTTCTCCGTCAACGTTGTCCCTGCCCTGCCTCCCGCGCTCCATGCGCTGCGGGAGCTGGCCCATAACCTGTGGTGGACCTGGAACCCGGAGGCCGTCGAGCTGTTCCGCCGTCTGGATCACGACGCCTGGGACGCCTCCGGCAACAACCCCGTGCGCATGTTGGGACTGGTAAGCCAGGCCCAGCTCGA
>Ga0315279_10002963_pt1 | contig 24421 bp, 20 predicted proteins | sample YL17G06_20_MG_FD_203694 | JGI IMG/M metagenome (GOLD analysis project Ga0315279, IMG submission 203694) | Sediment microbial communities from Yellowstone Lake, YNP, Wyoming, USA - YL17G06_20 | ecosystem: Environmental > Aquatic > Freshwater > Lake > Sediment | place: USA: Wyoming | collected...
CGTCGACGACAATGTCGAGATCGGCGAAGGCACAAAGATCTGGCACTTTTCCCACGTGCAGTCCGGGACCAAGATCGGGAAAAAATGTGTCCTCGGCCAGAACGTCAATGTCGGAAATAATGTCGTCATCGGCAATTACGTCAAGATCCAAAACAATGTCTCGGTGTACGAAGGCGTGACCCTGGAAGACTATGTTTTTTGCGGCCCGTCGATGGTTTTCACGAACATCACCGATCCCCGGAGTAAATATCCCCAGGTGGGAGCCGCGTTTTACAAGAAAACGCTGGTCAAGGAAGGCGCCTCGCTCGGCGCCAACTCGACGATCGTATGCGGCCATACCATCGGCCGCTTCGCCTTTGTCGGCGCGGGCGCCGTCGTGACAAAGGATGTTCCCGACTTCGCCCTAGTCATCGGTAATCCCGCCCGGATAGCAGGATGGATGAGCGAAGCCGGGCAGAAGTTGGCCTTCGACAAGGACGGCCTCGCTTTCTGTTCCAAGGCGAACAAACACTACAGGCTAGAAAATAGCCTCGTGAGAGAAATCGGATAAGTGTTCTGAGCAGGCTCTTTTCATGCCGATATACCCGGATAAAAAAACCATCGATTTCACCAGCGATAAATAGGAATCATGAAAATCGTAACCGTCGTAGGAGCTCGACCGCAGTTCATCAAGGCTGCCATGGTCAGTCGTGCCATCGTCGAGCATAACCGCCAGGGTGTAAACCCACCCGTTGTAGAAGAGATCATTCATACCGGTCAGCATTACGACGAGAACATGAGCGAGGGACTGACCCCCAAAATTCGGACCATCCCGAGTGCTAAAAAAGAGGGTGCTATAATAGACATCATCAGCCGGGTAGAAGCCTTCGAAGGAGACTCAGGTCGTGTCCGAGAAAAACGGCAGATGGTACACGTCGCGGTTCAAATTTCAAGTCGTCATGGAAATCTTGAGTGGGGCGAAGGCGATCGGACAGATTGCGCGGTCCTATGGCGTTCATCCGGTGAACCTCACCCATTGGAAGAAAGAATTCATCGAAAAAGAGCCGGAGATCTTTTCCCAACAGAAGCCGATCCAGGAATACGAGAAACGAATCGAGAACCTGGAACGATTGATCGGCCATAAGGAAGTGGAGATCGCGCTTCTAATCGTCCCGAAGGGCAGAGTTCCCTGCGCTTGCCCGTGGGTGAATGAGACGACAGCGATACGTTATAATACGTGAGTGGAATTAAGGGTATCCGGTCATGGCGTTTATCGGACGGAGTATCATATCGTCTGGTCGCGGGGATACTTTGTTTCAACGGTGGGCATCGATGAAGAGAAAATCATTAAATACGTACAGTGGCAAGGACGCCAAGATTCAGGTCAAGCGAAACTTGTGTTTTGAATTAGGAGTGCCACGACTTTAGCCGTGGGTATCTACGGGCGGCAGCTTGCCTCAAAAAGCCATCCAGGTCATGTCTTTGGAATCGATCTTGAAGGTTGCCAAAATCATCGGAACAGCATGGCATCTTATCGGGTGCGGGGGGGGGCGGGCTTCATCGGCTCGCATCTGGTCGAAGAGCTGTTGAGGCGCGGGCTTAAAGTCCGCGTCCTGGACAACTTCCTGACCGGAAGGCGCGAGAACCTCGCGCCTTTCCTGGACCGGATCGAGCTCGTCGAGGGCGACATCCGGGACATACCGGTCTGCAAGCGCGCAGTCGAAGGCATGGACTACGTCCTTCACCAGGCCGCCCTGCCGTCGGTCCCGCGGTCCGTGGCCGACCCCTTTACCACCGACGCTATCAACGTCCGGGGGACCCTCAATGTCCTTCAGGCCTCGGCCGAGGCCGGTGTCAAACGGCTCGTTTTCGCCTCTTCGTCAGCCTGCTACGGCGATGAGCCGAACCTGCCAAAGCGCGAGGGGGCGGAGGGCAAACCTCTCTCGCCCTACGCCGTGAGCAAGTTCGCTGGCGAGAAGTACCTCCAGGTCTTCACCCTGACCTACGGCCTGGAGACGGTGTCCCTTCGGTACTTCAACGTCTTCGGGCCGCGGCAGGACCCTTTCTCGCAGTACGCGGCGGTCGTTCCGCTGTTCATCACCAAGATCCTCCGGGGCGAACCGCCGACGATCTTCGGCGACGGAGAGCAGTCGCGGGACTTAACCTACGTCGCCAACGTCGTCGAGGCGAATTTCCTGGCCTGTAAGGCGCCGGGGGCATCGGGCGGCGTTTTCAACATCGCCTGCGCCGACCGGGTCACGGTGAACGACCTGGTTGAGAAGATCAATCGGAACCTGGGAACGTCCGTCCGGCCCGTCCATGTCGATCCTCGCCCCGGCGATATTAAGCATTCCTTCGCCGATATCTCGGCCGCGGAGCGGGTCCTCAAGTACCGTCCGCTCGTGGGATTCGATGAAGGGTTGAATAAAACCATAAACTGGTTCAAAGAAGGGCTGGGAACGCCATGAATCAACTCTGCCGGACTCTGCAGAAGCGGATCAAGGATAAGAAGACGGTCGTCGGTGTGGTCGGCCTCGGGTACGTCGGCCTGCCGCTTGTCAAGGCCTTCCTAAAGAAGGGTTTCGCTGTGACCGGGTTCGATATCGACCGGAGGAAGGTCGATATGTTGAACCAGGGGAAGAGCTATATCAAGCATATCACGGCGACGGAATTGCGGCCGTACCTTTCGACGAAGCGGTTCGCGGCGACAACGGAGTTTGCCCGCCTGACGGACGTAGACGCGGTCCTGATCTGTGTCCCGACGCCCCTCGACGATCACCGAAACCCCGACCTGTCCTTCGTCCTCAACACGACGGAAACGATCGCCAGGCATCTCCGGAAAGGCCAGCTTGTGGTCCTCGAGAGCACGACCTACCCCGGGACGACGGACGAGGAGATGCTGCCGATCCTGGAACGCGGCGGCCTCAAGGCGGGCAAGGATTTTTTCCTGGCCTTCTCGCCCGAGCGCGAGAACGCCCTGCGATCCTGTTTATACGGCCGAGAACACTCCCAAGGTCGTCGGCGGCCTGACCAAGGACTGTCTGGCGCTGGCCGATACGCTGTACAGCCAGGTCGTGGTCAAGACGGTCCTCGTGTCGTCGACCCGGGCGGCGGAGTCGACCAAGCTCCTGGAAAACATCTTCCGCTGCGTCAACATCGCCCTGGTGAACGAGCTGAAGATGATATTCGACCGGATGGGGATCGACGTCTGGGAAGTGATCCAGGCGGCTTCGTCGAAACCCTTCGGGTTCATGCCCTTCTATCCCGGGCCCGGCCTGGGCGGGCACTGCATCCCCATCGACCCGTTCTACCTGACGTGGAAGGCGCGGGAGGTGGATTATTCGACGAAGTTCATTGAACTGGCCGGCGAGATCAACCCCGCGCCGGACCCCAAGTTCGAATTCGGCCGTAACTGGCAGGGGTTTCTCTCGGTTCTCGACGACCAGCGCATCCAGGAAGCGGAGAAATCACTCACCGGGATGCTGGGTGTTCCATCGCTGCAGGAAATGCGTTTCCTCGACATCGGTTCCGGTTCCGGTCTCTTCAGTCTAGCGGCCCGCAGGCGGGGCGCCAACGTCCATTCGTTCGACTACGACAAGCTTTCCGTGGAGTGCACGCGGGAACTGAAGCGAAGGTGCTTTCCGGATGATCCCCAATGGACCATCGAGAGCGGGTTCGTCCTGGACGGCGCGTACATGGCTTCGCTCGGAGCCTGCGACATTGCCTACGCGTACGGAGCGCTTCATCACACAGGCGACCTGTGGAGCGCGGTTCGGAACGCCCTGATCCCACTCCGGAACCCGGGCGCGGTTTTCTTCGTTGCCATCTAGAATGATCAGGGACCGATCTCCAGCTTCTGGCGCGGCGTGAAGAGGGCTTACTGCTCCTCCTCGGTTGCGAAGGCTCTGCTGATCCTCGTCTTCTTCTCTCTCTTCTTCACAGCCGGCCTGGTCATGGACTTGGTCAGGTTCCGTAACCCCGCGATCCGTTACCGGGAGCATTTCAAACTCCGCGGCATGTCGCTAACCCATGATTGGCTGGATTGGCTCGGCGGCTATCCTTATGAACCCGCCACGCCGGACCGGGTGACCCGGTTTGTGTCGGGACTCGGCTTCAAGCTGGTGATCATGAGGCCACCGGTCATCAGCTTCGGTAACAACCAGTTTGTGTTCCGGAAGGTCTAGTAGAGGCGCAGAGCGCAGTCATTCCCATGGACGATTCGCCAGTCAACGCGTGTCCGGCCTGCGGGAAGACTCTCCGCCCGTGGTTCGTGAAGCAGGGGCACGAGATCCTGTCGTGCCGGGAATGCGGCGTGATTGCCGCAGGGGGCGTCGGCTCTGCCGGAAGGGACGGCAGAACCGTGTATGAGGGCACGGACAATATCTTCCTGAAGGATAACAATGAACTCTATTATCTCGACGAGACCAACCTGTGGAGCTTTCGAGAAAAGCTGGTATGGGTGCAGCGCCATGTTGCGCGCGGGGGCCGACTCCTGGACGCGGGATCGAACTTCGGACATTTTCTGAAGACGGCGGAAGGCAGCTACGACGCGATGGGGTTTGACATTAGCGATGTCGCCGTGGAGTGGAGCAGGAAGAACTTCGGCGTGAAGGCCATCGTGGCTTCCGTCTACGATATCCGGGGGAAAGAGACGGGGCACTTCGATGCGATCACATGCTGGGATTTCATCGAACACCTGCCGGATCCAGCGGCAGCCATTCGAATTCTTGAATCGCTCCTGGCGCCGGGGGGCAAACTCTTCTTCTCCACACCGGACGCGGGCAGCACGCTCGCCCGGATTGAGGGCAGGTTCTGGCACTTCATCGATCCCGTTCAGCATCGGTTCCTCTTTCCGCACGGGAGCCTGGGCCAACTGCTGGAGCAGGAGGGACTCATGGTTGTAGATCGTTGCTCTTTTGGTCACTACTACCGCCTCCGTTATGTCTTCAATCGCCTCCTCCAGTTGCACGAGAGAGGACTCCTACGCGTTGTGACCATCATTACCCGGAAGGCACTCTTCTTCATGCTGGACAGACCTGTCTACGTGAAGATGGGAGATGTCATGGGCTTGGCAGCGACGGTTCGCGGATCCGCCATGTAAGACATGAACACGCCATCAACGACAGGCCTGCCGGTCGCCGCGGCGCTTTGCCGGCAGAGACGATTCCTGCGAAGCAAACGCGTCCGGGCCGTGTCCCTGTTTGTCGGGTGTGGCCTGATCGCGATGTGGCAGTTCTCTTTTCTTGTCGCCCGTGCGCGCGTCGAGCCGAAGTACAAAATGCGGGCTTCGTCGGGCATGTATGAAGTGGACAAGTTCACATATTTTCTCTACTACACGGGACTCTATCCTGTCGCCACCACGATAGCTGGCCCGCCGCAGAGCAAGGAGGGCGCGCGGGAGATCCTGAAGACGCGGGGGGATACGCTGCTTACGGAATGGGGGCATACAACCCGATACGGGGACCTGGGAAAGGCGCTTCTTTTTCTTCCAGTTGCGTATCTGAAGGGATCCGCAGCCAGTCCATCGGTGATTCCCTTTCATGCGTTCCTGTTCACCTTGTCCCTGATCCTGCTGTACGCCGGTTTCTGGCGGCTCCACCTTGAGATCCTCGGCGCGGCTGCTGTCCTATTCGTCGGCTCCGACCCGTTTCAACTCTTCGAGGTGTATGGGAACCCCAACGTGTTCGGCTGGCCGATCACAACAGCCATCCTGGTCCTGGCCTTGCACTTGCCTTTTCTGACCCGGCTTCGACCGCGTTTGACCCCGTTCCTGTGGCTTGTGCCGGTGATCACGGGCGTCGCGCTCTCGTCCGTGCGGCAGATCCGGACAGAACCTGTGGCCATCATTCTGTCGGCCGCCGTATGTTATCTCTTCCTCTCGCGGACCCCATGGACCAAGCGGTTAGCGCTCCTCGGCTTGCTGGTGTCATCGTTCCTGGCCGCGAACAAGACTTGGGACGCCTATTTCGATTTCAAACTGAAGCAGGCGGAGAGGATCGTACGGGAGGCCGGAGGCACACCGTACCCCGGGCCGCGGGACCGGTTCCATATGTTCTGGCATCCGATCTGGTGCGGGCTGGGGGACTTCGACACAAAGTACGGCTATGACTTGTGGAAGGACCAGTCGGCGGCCAACTACGCATTCCCGATCCTCAGAGAGAAGTACAAGGTCAAGCTCCCCGACTGGGATGGCAATTCTTTGGTAAGTAAATCGGACTTCTGGGACGAGGGCAGGAAGTACTACAAGACTCCCTACGAGATCCCGCACTATGATGAAGTCCTGCGCGGCAAGGTTGTCCACGATGTCACGCACGATCCGCTCTGGTTTGCCGGCATCCTCGCCAGGAGGATGGTGCATGCGCTGCGAGATACCACACCAGTGTCGCTGGCCGTCGGAAACTGGCGGATCGAGTTCCCGGTGTTTCTCGGCTTTGCCTTCGTTCCGCTGGTCCTGTTCCTCCTCTGGATGCGCAGTTGGCTCCTGCTCAAGGTCATGCTGTTCACACTCCCTCTCTCGTGTACGAGCATACTGGTCTACGCCCTGCGTGGGACCACATACTACGCGATTTTCAATCTGCTAACGGCAGCGGTTCTCCTTGCGTTGATCTTGGAAGCATTCCTGCGGTGGAAAGACAGGAGAACAGCTAACAATGATTGATATCGTCTGTCCCGCGTGCCATGGCCGATTGCTCGATGTTACGGAGGGGGGAGAGCAGTGTGGGGATTGTGGGGCGCGGTTTCCTGCCAGGGCGCAGGTGCCGGCTCTGGTGTCGGACGAAGAATGGAGCGAGATCTCCGCCCGCATGAAGGATGCGGGCGGAGAAACGGAGCAATACCTGTCGGCGCGGCGCAGCTTTATGATGTCGATGTACTATGATTGGTGGGTCGAACGGATGCTCGCGAAGTTACCGGGCGGCGCGCGGGGGCCCATCCTGGAGCTGATGTCCGGGGGCGCGGAAATCTGCCGCAGACTGCCGCCGGAGGCCGGTGAGGCGGTGGCCGTGGATCTCAACGCGCGGTTCCTGGAAAAGGCGGACCGTGAGCTGAGAAGCGCGGGGAACAACGGCGTGAAGTGTGTCTGCGGCAATGCGGCAAAGATTCCCCTGCCGGGCAACAGCGTCCGCGCGGTTATGATCCAGGGCGGTCTGCATCACGCGCGGCCGCTCCTGTCGAAGATCCTTGCCGAGATCCGGCGCGTTTTGCAGCCGGGCGGTTACCTTGTATGTTCAGAGCCGGCAAACGACTGCCGGCTGATCCGCAGGATCCGCAGGTGGTCGTATTCCAGGTCCGGCCACCAGGGGAAGGATGCAGGAGAGGACGGCTTCACGAGGGAAGAACTTGGCGGGGTCCTTGCGGCGGCCGGTCTCACCTTGCAGACCTATCACCTGTTCGGGTTCGTGGCATATCCGCTGATGGGGAATGCGGACCTGCTGCCCTTGCTGTCCAAGAGCCGCTCGGCCGGCTTGGGCAGGATCCTCCTGGCCACCGACGGCGCATTGTCCCGGATTCCGATCGTAAGGCGGATGGCCTGGGCCAGCATTTTTCGTGCAATCAAGGAGGAAATGACATGAGCCGTCCGCTGATCAGCATCATTGCGCCCGTCTACAACGAGGAAGCCACGCTGGATGAATTCACGCAACGGATACGGACGACGCTGGCTCCACTGGCGCAAGAATATGACTACGAGATTATCCTGGTTGACGATGGAAGCACGGACCGCTCCCTGGAGGTCATGAAACGCCTCGCGGGCGGGGAGGAACGACTCCTCGTGATTGAGCTACGCCGGAACTACGGGCAGACAGCAGCCCTGCAGGCGGGCTTGGACGTATCGAAAGGGGACATCTTGGTGACGCTGGATGCCGATCTTCAGCATTTCCCGGAGGAAATCCCCGCGTTTCTCGCAAAGATCAAAGAGGGATACGACGTCGTCTGTGGGTGGCGTCGCCAGAGGACGGAGACCATCCTCAGGCGCTGGCCGTCGCGAATGGCCAACTGGATGATCCGTCGCATCGCCAGGCTGGAGATCCATGACTTTGGCACCACGTTCCGGGCGTACCGGGCGGAAATGATCAAGGAGCTTCGCCTTTTCGGGGAGTTTCACCGATATGTCCCGGCGCTGACAAAGGACCTGGGAGCGAGAATCGCTGAAATTCCCATCCAGAACATCACGCGACCGGCGGGCCAGAGCAAGTATGGGATTAAACGCACGATGGGCGTGTTCCTGGACCTGCTGGTTCTATTTTTCTTCATCCGTTATATGGACCGTCCGATGCGCGCGTTCGGCAAACTGGGCCTGCTGGCCTTCGCGGCTGGCGCCGGGATTCTCGCCTACCTGGTCATCCACTCATACGTGACAGGCATCTCTGCGGTGCGGGAACGGCAGGGCTGGTTCCTCATGTCGATCATGCTCCTGATCGCGTCGGTGCAGATTTTCCTTACCGGGATTCTTGCCGAGTTCCTGATGCGGACGCACTACGCCTACGGCGACCGCCGGGTGTACAAGGTCCGCAGCGAATACCGGAAACCCGCGAAGGCCTGATCCGTGTGCGGCATTGTCGGAATTCTATCGTTTGATGGTCCCGCGCCCCACGAGCCTCTGTGGAGTCGCATGACGAACCATCTCCACCACCGCGGCCCTGACGAAGGCGCGCTGTGGGCGGACGGCCCCTTCTTCCTCGGACACCGCCGCCTCTCCATTGTCGATCTGGCGACCGGAGGCCAGCCCATGGCAACGGCCGACGGCGGCCTGGTCGTTATGCTGAACGGAGAGATCTACAACTATGTTGAACTTCGGGCAGAACTGGAAAGCGAAGGGTACAGGTTCCGGACCGCGTCTGACACGGAGGTGTTGCTGCACGGATATCGTAAGTGGGGGAAGGATCTCCCGCGTCACCTCCGGGGCATGTTCGCGTTCGCCTTGGCCGATCGCAGGAGGAGAGAGCTGTTTGTTGCGAGAGACAGGTTCGGGGAAAAGCCTATGTTCCTCTTCCGGTCTGCAGGATATGTCGCGTTTGCCTCGGAACTGCGACCGTTGATCCTGCTCCCGGAACTTGTGCGAGAGATCGATGTGGAGGCCCTAGGTGGATACCTTTGCCTCAACTACGTGCCGGGCTCCAGGACCATGATGAAATCGATCAGCCGGTTGCCGCCGGCCTCTTGGGCGCTCTTCAAGCCGGGCGGATGCGAGGAAACCGGGATCTACTGGGCTCCTCCCACATGCGAAAGGCTAGCCGGGCCCGTGGACCGGCACCGGGCACTCGAAGAGTTCCGATCGCGCTTCGATAACGCCGTGCGGTTGTGCCTGCGAAGCGACATTCCGGTGGGAATTTTCCTGTCCGGCGGAATGGATTCCTCGCTTGTGGCCGAATCCGCGATGAGGCAAGGAAAGCTCTCCACTGCGTACGTCGTCGACTTCGAAGAGGAGACATATAGCGAATATGGCGCGGCCAAGGCCGTCGCCATGCGGCTGGGCCTGCCTCTCGAACGTGCCATACTGACTCCCGATGCTCTGCGGGATTTTCTTCAGCTGGTGGATCATGCCGACGACCCCCTTGCAGACTCCTCGAGCCTGCCGGTCTGGGTGCTTTCCAGGTACGCGGCAACGAAGAGCAAGGTTGTCCTGGGAGGAGATGGCGGGGATGAAATCTTCGGGGGATACCTCACGTATCGCGCCACGAAACTTCATGAATCAGTCGCCTGTCGTCTGCCCATGTCCCTGCGGCGTCTTCTGGCGTTTGCAGGCTCCCATATCCCCACGTCGGAGCGAAAGGTTTCGTTCTCGTACAAACTGCGCCGTTTCCTGCGCGCCGCGGACCTGGCCCCTGGATACGTGCATCTCACGTGGAATGGGACGTGGCTTCCCGACGAGGCGGCGCGATTTGTCCGCTCCGGGAAAGACCGTGAAACCGTTCGCTCCGCGCTGTTCGCCCGCGCGGATCAGCTTGGTTTGGGAGGGAAGCACAATCTTCGACAGCTCCAAAAAGCGGATATCGGGGACTACCTGCCCAACGATATCCTCGCCAAAGTAGACCGGATGAGCATGGCCCACGGCCTGGAAACGCGGGCGCCATTTCTCGACTACGAGTTGGCGGAATGGGCGCTGGGGATGCCGGACGGGCTGAAAGTCGCGCGGGGAGGAGAGACAAAAACCCTCCTGCGGGCCGAAGCGCGGCGTGTGTTCGGAGCGGAGACGGCGGACCGTCCCAAACAGGGGTTCAGCATCCCCATCCACGCCTGGGTCCGGGGCCCGCTATCGGATGTGGTGCGCGACCTGTTGTCGTCTTCGTCGGTTGCGTCCATGGCGCTGATCGATCCTGTTGCGGTGGAGGCCGCCGTCCGGGACCATTTTTCCGGGCGACGCTCCTACGGATTTGAGCTGTGGGGGCTTTGCGTGCTTGTGGCGTGGTATCGCGCGAGGATAGCCGGGGATCCGGCTTCTCCGCCTGATCTTCCGCTGATTCGGCGCAAGTTTGCGATGGCTTCCGCGGCGTGATCCTGCCGACCACACCATCGGCCGCTTCGCTTTTGTCGGCGCGGGCGCCGTCGTGACAAAGGATATTCCGGATTATGCGTTGGTTGTAGGCAATCCCGCACGGATCACCGGTTGGATGAGCGAAGCCGGGCAGAAGTTGGCCTTCGACAAGAACGGCCTCGCTTTCTGTCCCAAGTCGAACAAACATTACAGGCTAGAAAATAGCTTCGTGAGAGAGATCGGATAAGTGTTCTGAGCAGGCTCTTTCCATGCCGATATACCCGGATAAAAAAACCATCGATTTCACCAGCGATAAATAGGAATCATGAAAGTCGTAACCATCGTAGGAGCTCGGCCGCAGTTCATCAAGGCTGCCATGGTCAGTCGTGCCATAGTCGCCCACAACCGGAGCGGAGCGGTTCCGCAAATCACGGAAGAGATCATCCACACCGGCCAGCACTACGACGAGAACATGAGCGACATCTTCTTCCAGCAGATGCAGATTCCCGAACCGGTGGTAAACTTCCACGCCGGAACCGGTATGCACGGCGAGATGACCGGCAGGATGCTGGAAAAGATCGAACGGGAGATCGTGACGCGAAAACCCGACTGGGTGCTTGTCTACGGCGACACCAACTCCACCCTGGCCGGCGCCCTGGCCGCGGCCAAGCTCCATGTGCCCGTGGCCCACGTGGAGGCGGGGTTGCGCTCCTTCAACAAACGCATGCCCGAGGAGATCAACCGTATCCTTACCGACCACGTGTCGTCCCTCCTGTTCTGCCCGACTTGCACAGCTGTCGCCAACCTGGCGAAGGAGGGCATCAACCGCGGCGTTTACCATGTGGGCGACGTGATGTACGACGCGGCCCTGGTGTTCGGCGAGATTGCCGAGAACGTGTCCACTATCCTGAGCGACCTCCAGCTTGTGCCCAAAGAATATCTGCTCGCCACGGTCCACCGGGCCGAAAACACCGACGACGAGGCGAAGTTGAAGCGCATCTTGTCCGCTTTTTCGGAAATAAACGAACAGATTGTTCTTCCCATCCATCCGCGCACCCGCGCCAGATTGGACACGTTCAATTTGAAATCCATTAGGCGGAACCTGATGCTTATCGATCCAGTTTCTTTCCTGGATATGGTGCAACTGGAAAAACACGCACGTGTGATCCTCACCGACTCGGGCGGAGTACAGAAAGAGGCTTATTTCCACGGCGTTCCCTGCGTCACCTTGCGGGACGAGACCGAATGGGTGGAAACCGTCGAGGCCGGCTGGAACCAGGTGGTCGGCGCGGATGCGAAGAAGATCATCGCCGCCGTCGCTCGCGCGAATGCCGGGACTCCGATCTCCGAGTACGGCCAGGGAAGAAGTTCAGAGAGGGCGCTCCGTTTTATGGTGAAAATGAGGAGCATTGATGACGGATAAACGATCCGATTATTAGATGTTTTGAATCCGACGAAGTCATGGACTTATAAGGTGCTGGATGATCAAATTCAAGAGAATTTCGATATTAAAAACAGATTCATCCGGCAAATGCTCGTTCGAACGAGAAGGCAGATCTAAGAATCCATCATAATCCTATGTCCATTTTTCGAGGAGTAGCTAAAGCAATAGAGGCAGTTCTGCCCAAAGGGCAGTTTGTAAGAGGCATTAGCTTGCTTGCAGGGGGAGCTGTACTGGGGCAGGTTATAATTGTTATAGCCTCGCCTATCTTGACTCGGCTATTCAGTCCCGACGACTTCGGTGTGCTCGGTGTCTATGTGGCGCTCCTCAGCATCTTCTCCGTCATTGCTAGCCTACGCTACCAGCTCGCGATTCCTCTCCCAAAGCAAGAAGAAGAAGCTGCAAATCTATTAGCTCTATCAATTGGTATTGCGCTGTTCATTAGTATTATTGTAGTTTTGGTGGTCTGGCTTGCTAAAGATCAGATTATAGACTGGATCAAGGCGCCTGCACTGCGACCATATCTTTGGCTTCTCCCTCTGGGCGTGGCCACGGTGGGCACTTATCAGGCTTTAAACTATTGGGCAGTGCGTAAGCAGGCTTTTGGACGTATTGCACGGACCAAGATCAGTCAAGCCTTGGGTTCGGTTCTAATCGAGATTGGCTTCGGAATCCTCAAATTCGGTCCAATTGGACTTCTAGTGGGGAATATTTCGGGGCAGGCAACAGGAACGACTACACTTGCTTCACTGGCATGGCGATCCGATCGTGAGGCACTTAAAGCGATAAGCGTTAAAGGGATGTCCCGCATGGCGATCCGCTTCAGGAGATTCCCGTTTTTCTCATCTTGGTCCGGTATATTTAACATTTTAAGTACCCAAATCCCAATTTTGATGCTTTCATCCTATTTCGGCCCGGTCATAACAGGCTTGTATGCTCTCAGCTGTCGAGTATTGGCACTCCCAATGAACTTTGTTGGGCAAGCCGCTTCTCAAGTGTTCTTCCCAACTGTGGTTGACGCAAATCGAAGGGGATCAATTGCGATCATAACCAAGCTATTTTTTGTGCGGCTTGTTCAGGTTGCTGTTCCAAGTTTCCTCATAATCGGTTTCTCTGCTCCAGCTTTATTCGCAGTTGTCTTCGGGCAACAATGGCGGGGAGCGGGAACCTATGCTCAATGGCTAACGCCTTGGCTATTCTTAGTGTTTGTTAGCTCTCCCTTGTCGATACTACCCACCGTACTGGAAAGACAGAGAAGAGAAGCGCTTTTCAATCTTGTCCTGTTGATAAGCCGGGTCGGTGCCCTTGCGATAGGCGGAGCTCTCGGCAGCCCAGGAATCGCCGTGGGGAGCTTCGCAGTAGTGAGTGCCCTTTGTTGGTTCGGCTTTATGCTTTGGATTCTTGGTCTTAGCGGAAATGGCTTTATACGTGTCTTGGGGATCTTGTCCACTGAAACCATTGCTGCTTGTCCGGCGGTCTTGCCCATCCTTTTTTCTGCCTTTTTTTTAAAACGTGACTTCTATGTGCTGGCTGCCGTTGGCTTGAGCGGGTTGTTGTCTGCTCCCAGGCTTATTCGCAATATTAAATTGATGAGGTCCCACGATGTGTTCCAGTCGAACTCAGCAGAGCACGGATCTGGACAAGAAGAGAACGCACAGGGCAGCAAGTGTTAATTTGTAAAGCTTTTGAGCGGTACATTTATAAGGCAAATTCGATGATCCCTTGTGCGGGTTATTCTTTTTTCCCTTAAGCATATAATGCTTACAGCTGCTTGTCGAAGTTATATATAGAACTTCGCCTATTTGTCTGTTCAAGGCAGGGAGATGTCATGAAAAGAAATGATATCCTGGCTGGGTCTCTTTTCCATCTAAACTACCGGCTAAGGGGAAAAAGTAATGTACTTACGCTCTATAAGAATTTTATGAAAACACAGTGGTGGCCCTACCAGAGATGCGTGGAGTCGCAATTGGTGCAGCTCAGACAATTAATGCAGTTTGTTTATAAGAACGTACCTTATTATTCACATTTATTCGACGCCGTCGGCTTGAAGCCGACGGATATAGACAGCGTTCAAGCTTTGCAAAAGCTCCCCGTGTTGACCAAACAGATCATCAGGCAGCACCGCAAGGAGATCACTCCAAGGAATATCAATAGGTTGAGATATGTTTCAGGTTCCACAGGAGGGTCAACGGGTGAACCGTTGCGATTCTTCATGTCGATTGAGGATCTAAGGAGAGAAAATGCCCTTCTTTACCGGGGATGGAGCCACGGGGGATACCGTCCCGGCGATAGGATAGCAATAATCGCTGGTTCCTCTTTGATTCCATCGACCCGGTCGGTGCTTCGCAAGTACCTCATCTCGATTTCCTACAATGTGCGATACTTTTCTTCCTATGGGATGAGCGATACGATATTGCTCCGTTATGTGGCGGCACTCAATAGATTCAGACCCAAGTTTCTACGGGGTTATGCTTCGTCGATCTTCACGTTGGCATGTTTCATCCGAGATCGGAACCTAGACCTCCGGTTTCGTCCTCAGGCCGTTTTTACAACAGCAGAGAAACTTCTTGATGGCCAGCGCAGCAGAATAGAAGAAGTTTTCCAGACGACCCTCTTTGATAACTATGGCTTGAACGACGGCGGCGTTTCGGCATATGAGTGTGAAGAACATCGTGGGATGCACATAGACATGGAGCGAGCCATCCTGGAAGTCATTGACGACAACGGTGAATCCCTCAAGGATAAGCCCGGTCGAATCATTGCGACAAGTCTATATAACTATGCCTTCCCATTCATCAGATATGATACGGGAGACATCGGTGTGCTGAGCCAATCGCAATGCTCCTGCGGAAGGGGATTGTCTATGCTTAAGGAGATAGTTGGAAGGACAACGGATGTTTTGGATGTAAACGGAAGAAAGATAGGGAGCCCCGTATTGACGGTGCTATTCGGGAAGCTAAATATTGAGCAATATCAGATCGTACAAGAGTCGAATGCCTCCATCACCTGCAGGATTGTCAAAGGAGAGGCTTATAGCTGGGATGATGAGAAGTTCATCAGGAAGTCGCTGATCAGCCACCTTGGGGCGATTAATATTGAATTCGAATATGTGCCTGCGATTCAGCCTCACGAGGGGAACAAGCATAAGTTTATCATCGATCGGCGAGGCGGTGCTCAAGGAAGAAGGCAGGGGGTTTCCGTAAGCACATCGCATACTAATAAACCGTAAGGACATCGCAAACTGGTTTAGCATCGCCTAGACTCATTCCCATCCCAACATGCGCAGAATATCATCGCTGCCGTCCACCGTGCACAAGCCGGTAACACCATCGCCGAATACGGGCAGGGAAGAAGATAGAAATATGTGCTGCGTTTTCTGATTGAGATAAGTTGTGTTGTTGATAGACAAATCTACTGAAGAGGAAGAAGCTTGAATTCGGTGAAAATGCGGGAACTTATGCCGCCGGGGAATTTTGCAAGAAACGGTGTAACCCTAATGATAGGGTCACGAATGGCCAAATTACAATTGTGATCTTAATGACGTATACAATTGATTGGTGTAGTTTATTAATATTGGTTGTTTATTCTTCTTTACTAGGGTTTATTGCAATAAGCTTTGCAAAAAGTGAAATTGAAAAACTCTATATATTGTTTTTAGCAGTGACTACAGTAATTTATTCCGGATTGGGCATTTGCTATGAACAGATTGGCAATATTTATTTATCTAACTTTTTAATATTCTATACTTGTACAATATTATCCATAGCAATAGTTTTTAGAGCTAAAAGCATTCCAAACAATAAATTGATAAAAGGAAATTTCAATATAAGTGATATTGTTTCCTTTCCCACGTTAAAATTGTTAGTTTTTTCATTTTTTTTGGTCTATATCGTGAGATTGATTTATCCTAATTTTCAATTATCAAAGATATTTAATCCTCCAGCATTAGATATATCTAACATATTTAAAAGAATGGAGGAACAAAGAACTTTGCCGATCTTGGAATTAGTAAGATTAATTAATATATTTTCATTACCGTTTTTTATGATTTATCTTCAAAGAAAGAAAAATCAATTAAAATGGAAAAATGTCATTTTCTATATATTATTATGGATCTATTTGGCATTTATTTCGTTGGAGTACATAAGTAGATACGAATTAGTGCTAAGTTTTTTATTTATTTTTATTATTATTATAAATAGGAATAAAAAATATTACACACTAAACAAAACCCATGTGCTTCTTTTAGTAATAATATTCGTGTTATTGATGCCATTTTTTCTTTCATACGAATCGTTAAGGACCACCAATAGCTCTTCTTCAATGAGCTTTCGCGATTCTTCAATGACGCTACTATTTAAGGAAACGGACTACGCAAAATATTATGAATCAGCTTCAAATATGCATCAGAACGGGTTATGGGCAAGATATTTATACTGGATGATAACTTTGCCGATACCGAATATCCTTGCAGGGCCAATAAAGAAGAATCTTTTTTTAGTTAATAGAGAATTTTCGGAATATTATAAAGGTGTATTATACGACACACAAGGATATTCCGTCCTTTTGCCTTCGATATTTGGTGAGGCATTGATATTGTATGGAGTTAATTATTATTGGATACACGGCATATTTATTGGAGTATTTATTGGCTTTGTTTGTAAAAATATCGAAAAAAATCCTGAATTACGCCTTTTAAATTTGTATTTTGCTATACGAGTGTTATCGATAGGTAGAGGGGGGACAACGGGAAGTATCGGTATGGTTATCAATTCGATGACCGTATACATAATTATTATGGTCTTCATGAAAATCATTTATTTCAAAAGAATCCAAAATAAAGAAAGATGAAGATTCAAATATTCTCAACCCATAATCTTTTTGATAATAGGATAAGCCGACATATCATAACCCTATTAAAATATAATTATAAAGTCGATTATGTTAATACTTCTAACTCTAATGAAAATGATTTTGAATTGAGAGAAAGAATAGATTTTCATCATATTAAAGAAGCATATGTAAAATCAAATATTAAAGGCGTATTCAAATCTTTTATATCGATGTTAATATTTCTAAAAAATGGTAATGCAGATATCGTGCATATACATGACCCTTTACTAATTCCATTATTATATTATGCAAAGCATCTCGGGAAAAGCACGGTTTATGATAAACATGAGTGTTACGAAAAATTAAGGGGAGTGAATTCTAAGATTGGAACATATTTCGAAAAAGTGTTTAAGAAACATATAGATGCCATTGTATATGTAAACGAACAACAATTTAGCTATATCAACAGCCTGGGATACAAAATAATAAAAATGATTCCAAATTATCAAAGCATAACTTCTTTCAATATTGTTTGCGATAGCAACCGGGGTGATATCGTGACAATTATTTATATTGGAGCATTATCTGAAAAAAGTCGTAATATATTATTAATGTTAGATGTTATGGAAATGGTTTTGGAAAAGATGGATATGGTAAGAATCGTTTTAGGAGGAAAGTCTGTAGACGAAAGCATAACAAATAGAATTGATATTCTAAGCGGTAAATATAGAAGATTCGAATATAGAGGTGTTTTGAAATATTCAGATGTTATAGATATAACTCTTAAATCAGATATTGGACTTTATTTTGTTAAAGACATTCCTAATAACTATCTTTCATCTCCGAATAAGATTTATGAATATATGATAGCGGGATTAGTCTTGGTTGGAATGGGGAAATTTACTCATTCTCAGGAGATTGATGGATACGCGGGAAAAATATTTCCTTTCGAATCACAAAAGGAAGATATTGTTTCTTATATTTGCTCTTTGATCAAAAATAAAACAAAAATGAAAGAAATGAAATCAAACGCAAGAAACATTGGCCTAAAATATACCTGGGAATCTGTTGAATATCTTTACAAAGAAATTTACGATAATATTGATAAACACAAACGTATGAGGTAACATTTCAAAGGAAAAAGCTGCATCCGAGACGATAAAATATACTATAAGCTTGGGCGCTTCTAGAAATATGATTTAAGATATAATAGTTAATAAAAGAAAATCTCATTATTCCAGTAGGATAATATCTGGTTAAATGACAAGAGAAGAGGCCGTTGAATTGTTGAAAGAGCCTCTGTATGAGAAAGAAACGATGCAAAAAGAAATAGAATCCATTTTAAGATATCTTGACATATCTCGGGTTGAATTAGAAAACTTTATTAATAGTCCCACTAAAACAGCATTCAGAATACAAGACTTCGAAATACGTAAAGAGGCTTACGATGGCTCCCATTTTGCGAGCATCAGTTAACACCGCCCATTATTGATGAAAGAATTTAAATCAAAAGCAATAATCTTTGTTAGCTCCCCAATCCTTTTTTATTTTTTATTAGGTCTATATCCAGTTATTCTCTTAATAAGCAAAAATTGGTTTGTATATGAAACAAGACAATTCTTATTTTTATTAATAGTTCCTTTTTTTACAGGTTTAATTGCGCTTATTATAGTAAGTATTGTTTGGTTTATTAAAAAGTATATTTTGAATAGGCTCCCGGTGGCGTTGCATCATTTTTTAGTAAGGTTTATTGGTCAAACAGGGATTTGGAAAGTTATTTTGAGTCTGATTGGTTTTCTTCTTTTCTATATTCTTTTGGAAGAATCCATTGATAAATCTAAAATCGTTATTATCGGATCTATTGCCTGTATAATTATTACCTGTTTTATTGTTAGAAAGATTGGGTTTTACTATGTAAATATATTATTGTTAGTGATGACCTTGTTAGCAACAGGGGAGTTAGTATATTCCCTATCAACAAAATCTATTGGAAATAGAACTTTAGTAGAAAGTATTGATAAAGAAATATTCGCTAAAACTAAATTTAAGAAAACACCGAATATCTATTTGATTCATCTAGAAGCATATCAGTCCCCCGTGGCGATGAAGCGTTTATATAATCTAGATAATCGAGCTTTTTTGAAAGAGTTAGAAAATATGGGTTTCTTTATCAGTCAAAACACTTTTTCTAATTACTTCAGTACCTTACAATCTGTTGGTTCTATTTTCTTGCAAGGGCATCATTACTGTAGGGTTGCCGCAGGGCTGGACGATGCCTTAGGTATAAGGGATTTAGTTGGAGGCAGATTATTCAATCCAGTATTATCAACTTTTAAATATAATGGATATAAAATAATATATCTGCACCCAGATTCATACGTCTTTATGGGGAGTAATTATCTTGACTATTACTATCCACATAATAGTATCCATGACTCAATGTTGATATTTCAAAGCGGGAAGATAAACTGGATTAGATCACAAATATTTGATATTAAAAAACCAAACAACAAGAACACGAACACGGGAGATAAAAACGAATTTGCTGGAATTTTATGGAACTACTTAGAAAACGGGCTATCTGGTAATCGACCGTCCTTTTTTTTTATAAAGGATGTTGGATTAAGTCACTCCCCATCTAACGGTTCATATACTTGGAAGAACGAAAGTGAGGGTTGGGTTTATAGATATAGGAAATTGGTTGAAGAAAGAAACCCTAAAATACTGAAAATGGTCTCTATAATTACAGATAGAGACCCCAATGGAATTATTATTCTCTACGGGGATCACGGTGCCTGGAAATATAGGGATATTTATGTAGGGGATAAAAAGGATGTGGATATAAATAAGCTAATATATGAGAGAAAACAGCTAAATTGTGAGGATATAGCTTTGGATCTTTTTGGAACGTTTTTAGCGGTAAGATACCCGGGGGGTAATAGTCAAATCCTTGATGGAGAGACTCATGTAAACATATTTAGAAAACTATTTTCGGACCTATCCCAAAACAATGACCTTTTGAAGGACAAACCAGCAAACGATTCCTTTATAAATTATAGGAATAAACTATATCAGTTTGTAAGGGACGGAAAGGCGTTACAGAAGATTGAAGCCATGGATATTCCCGAGTGATTCGTTATCGGCAACCGCTGTTTCCAAATCCACAGCAGTATAATTATTAAACAAGTCATCATTTCGTGTTAAGATATCACGGATATTTTTAAGTAGTCCCTTGAAACACATGACCAGGGTTATGACCCTCACTCTAAGCCGGTATGCCGATCTCTAATCATCGGCCAAAATGTTTGGATTGGAATAAATTCAATGATTTTATCGAATGTGCGCACGATCGGGAATAATGCCATCATTGCGGCGGGGTCTGTGGTGACGAAACCCGTATCGGAGAATTGCATCCTCGGTGGAGTCCCCGCTCGGATATTATAAAAAAGATGAAAATAGCTGAGGATAGGAAGAAGATCCTAATAGTCGTTGATTATTTTAAGCCTGGATTTAAGGGGGGGGGGCCGATCCGTTCGCTATCTAACATGATCGATCATTGCCGATCCCATTTCGATTTCTATGTGCTTACTCGTGATCGGGACTTTCGCGAGGCGGCCCCATATCCCAAAATTCGGACTAATGAATGGTTAGAAAAGTATAATTGCTCGATCCTCTATCTTACCCCCAAAAATCAGAACTTTAAATCACTTAGAAAAATATTAAACGAGAATTCTTTTGAATTGATTTATTTGAACAGCTTTTTCTCTCTTTTATCTATTAAATCGATAATATTAAGAAGACTAGGCAAAATATCAAATAAACCTTTTCTTATAGCTTTTCGAGGAGAATTTGCCTCGAGCGCCTTAGGGACATCGAAATTGAAGTTCATCAAGAAAATGATCTTCATCCATTTGAGCCGGATGACAGGCTTGTACCGTGGCATCCTTTGGCATGCGACGAATGAGACGGAACGTGTTCGGTTGGCGTCCTTCTTTCGCGGCCGCATCTTCGTCGCTCCCAACCTTCCTCCACGGCACATTCTTGGCCGAGAGCGAGATCAAGATTATATTGAAAAAAAGCCGCAAGAAGCACGGTTTGTATTTATTTCTCGGATATCGGTCGTAAAGAATCTGGATTATGCCCTGGAAGTCTTGAGGGAAATTAAAGGGAGCATATTTTTCGACGTCTATGGTACGATCGAAGATCGAAAATATTGGGCAAAGTGCGAGCGTCTTATCGCCGAAGCGCCGGCTAATCTCCGTATCAACTATCATGGGTCGGTGCCTAATGAGGAGGTTGTACGCACAATAAGGAAATATCAATATTTTTTGTTTCCGACACGCGGAGAGAACTTCGGGCACGCGATCCTCGAATCGCTGGCAGCTGGTCGTCCGGTCGTTATCAGCGATCAAACGCCATGGCGGGATCTTGAACAAAAGAAAGTCGGCTGGGATATTTCTTTATCAGATCGGCAAGCCTTTGTCGGGATCCTTCAACGTTGCCTAGATATGAACCAAAGCGAATATAACGAGCTTTTACGTAATGTACGCGCCTATTACTATCATATCCGAAACAATTCCGAGGCGGTGAAACAGACAGTGAGCATGATGGAGAACGTCCTTTCCCAAAGCGCTCCCCCAAATACATAAAAGCGCGGAAGATAGCATGATAATAAATAAACGCGTCGTGATGCTGAAGAATACAGAAAGCCTGTCGCATACGATCTTTTAGGCCATGGAATATTCAGGAATATTAACGCAAATAACGGATAAGACAAGGATCGCTCTAAAACCGAACTATACATATCCCCATTATAAGCCCGGCGTCACGACGAATCCTGACGTCATCCGAGAAACCATAAAAGTATTCAAGAACTATTCAAATCATATTGCGATTGTAGAAACGGACGGAGGGTATGGGGAATGGTTAGCGACCGAGGCTTTTTCGGGACATAAAATGTATGAGTTGAAAAAAGAATATGGAATCGAAGTCATCAATTTGTGTGATAAACCAAAAGAATTCATTGAGGTCAAATCGGAGTGGAAATCCTATAGGATACCTCTACCAACGCGTTTGTTGAAGGATACGGATATTTTTATCAGTATGCCAATTCCAAAAATACATTGTATGACGGGCTTGTCTCTAAATTATAAATATCAGTGGGGGTGTATACCCGATCTTATGCGCTTAAGGCAACATTATATATTTGATGATGCGATCGTGACGATTAATCAAGCTCTGAAGCCTTGGGTGATCGCGGATGGAACGTATCTTCTCGATTGTAACGGTCCCATGGAAGGGATATCGGGCAGGATGGATTTAATTATTGCCGCGACTGATTGTGGTTCGTTTGACCGATATGTTTCGGAGCTGATGGGTTACTCCTGGAATCGAATCGGGCATCTTCGCCGGGCGGTTGCCCAAGGCGATATGCCCTCTCGATTGGAAGAGATAAAATATAATGTATCTCCCCGGAAAGCAGGCTTTCGAATATTTCGTTTGAAACGCACGTTTCGGAATCGAATCGCACCTATCGGGTTTAAGAGTCGATTTATCACTTGGCTGGGATATGAATCCTGGTTTGGTCGGGTCATCTTACACGCAATCCTCTACGCGATATGCGGAAGAGCGGTGAAACCGAAGAACAACACGGAAGAGCAAGATTATATCCAATAATATCGTCAATATGCTTTATATGCATTGTTAATAATCGATAGGGGACATTATGTTTAAAAGTAAAACCCTTCTGATCACCGGCGGCACCGGGACGTTTGGGAATGCGGTCCTCGGCCGTTTCCTCCAAACGGGTGTCCGAGAAATCCGCATCTTCTCCCGAGATGAAAAGAAGCAGGAGGATATGCGGCTTACGTATAAGGATCCGAAATTAAAGTTTTACATCGGCGATGTTCGGCAATATGATAGTGTGGCGGCTTCGATGACCGGGGTCGATCTTGTGTTCCATGCCGCGGCCCTGAAGCAAGTTCCATCTTGCGAATTCTATCCGCTCGAAGCGATTCGGACAAACGCCTTGGGTGCAGAAAACGTCATGAACGCTGCCGTAGCCTCATGCGTCAAGAAAGCCATTCTTCTTTCCACGGATAAGGCCGTCTATCCTATCAACGCCATGGGGATATCCAAGGCGATGATGGAGAAGCTCATGGTGGCGAAAGCCCGGGTTATAAGAGAAAATGAAACCGTGTTATGCGGAACGCGCTACGGCAACGTCATGGCCTCCCGAGGCTCAGTCATCCCGCTTTTCATTCAACAGATCAAGGAAGGCAAGCCCCTGACAATCACTCACGCGGAAATGACGCGATTCATGATGTCGATCGACGGTGCCGTAGACCTGGTCCTCTACGCATTCGAGAACGCCCGGCCTGGAGACATTTTCGTCCAAAAGGCCCCGGCGGCAACTATTCAGACTTTGGCTGAGGCCTTGAAAAAGATCTTCAAAGCTGACAACCCCATCCGTGTCATCGGAACGCGGCATGGAGAGAAACTCTATGAAACGCTCTTGACTCGAGAGGAGATGGCCCGATCGGAAGACCTCGGGGGATACTATCGCATCCCCGCGGACAACCGGGGATTGGATTACGATCTCTATTTCACCGAGGGGGAAGAAAGGATCTCGAAAGAAGACGATTATAATTCCCACAATACACGCCGGCTGAATGTTGAGGAAATGGCCGAGCTGCTTCTGAAGCTCGATCTGGTCAAGCATGAACTCGAAGAATCGCGACGATGAAAGAAGTACTCATTACCGGGGCAGCGGGATTTATCGGGAAGAATCTTGTCCTGGCCTTGAGACGACTCTCCGGTGTAGAGGTCATCGGTGTCGATATAGATTCGACGGCTGTGGAATGGGGCCGCGCCCTCGAGAGCTGCAACATCGTCTTTCATCTGGCCGGGGTCAATCGGCCCGAGAAGGAGACGGAGTTTGAGGAGGGCAATGTCGGGTTATTGTTGACGGTTCTAGACGGTCTCGAGCGGCGAGGCCGGCGGCCACTCATTGTTCTCTCTTCTTCTACCCAAGCCCTTCTCGATAATCCATACGGTCGATCTAAAAAACGAGCCGAGGACATTCTTCTTAAATACTCGCAACGGACTTCAACGCCGATTCGACTTTTCCGCCTCCCCGGCGTTTTCGGGAAATGGTGCCGGCCGGACTATAATTCCGTCGTGGCCACGTTCTGCCATAATATCGCCCGAGATCTTACCATTGCGGTTTCGGATCCGGCAAGAGAGATTGAGATCGTCCATGTGGATGATGTCGTGGCCGGGTTCCTTGCTTTGCTGAATTCGGAAGCCAGCGTCCAGGGCGCATCTTTCCTTTCCATAAAGCCGGCATTCCGGATCACTTTGGGAGATTTGGTTGAAAAACTCCGGAGGTTTCGGGCGGTTCGCGAAACACTGGTCCAGCCGAACCTTGATAATCCGTTTGACCGAATCCTTTTTGGAACCTATATATCCTATTTGCCTGGGGACGAATTTGCTTACGACTTGAAGCCCAAGGAAGATGCGCGGGGCAACCTGACCGAACTCCTGAAACTCGACGGGCACGGCCAGTTTTTTATCTCCCGGACTCATCCCGGGCTTACACGCGGAAACCACTACCACGACCGTAAGGTCGAAAAATTCGTCGTCCTAGAGGGAGAGGCGATCATCCGCTTCCGCCATATGATCACGAGCGAATTGAT
>Ga0315279_10002964_pt1 | contig 24418 bp, 17 predicted proteins | sample YL17G06_20_MG_FD_203694 | JGI IMG/M metagenome (GOLD analysis project Ga0315279, IMG submission 203694) | Sediment microbial communities from Yellowstone Lake, YNP, Wyoming, USA - YL17G06_20 | ecosystem: Environmental > Aquatic > Freshwater > Lake > Sediment | place: USA: Wyoming | collected...
GATCCGCACATCACCCGAGAAACTGCGCGGCTGCATTCTGCAATCCGAACTCCCTTCTTTTTTGCGCTAGTTTATTGCATTCTTTATGCAGAGACCAATAATGCCCGCAAATTGCGCTTCGTGAACAGGTCAGCGACCTCCTTCACTCCGTAGTAAAAGAGGGCGTCTCGTTGGTATCGGCTGAACCCGGTCATACTGTACCCCTTCGGGTAAGCATAAGGGATCGAGTGCTTGTCAATCTCGGCGAGCTTCTGAAGATCGTAGTCTGCGAAGTACATCCGCTTCTTATTGTCGGAGTCGTTGTGTGATCTCGTTGCTCGCACCGGCTTGCAACCATTGCGACAGCTATAGCACGTCATTACGGGAACGAAGCCGAACTTCTCACTTTGCGACCGAATGACTTCGTTGTGCCCCTTTTGATGACAGTGAGGACATACATTCACCACCTTGGCCTTTCCGGCTGCGGTTTCGCTTTCAACCTGATCGCAGTCATAGAGAGCAACCTTCTTCAAGCATCGAGGGCATTGAAACATCTGGCTGTAGACGGTGTACGAAACGGCCGCTTCGCCTGAACAACGGTCGCACCTAGTTTCATAAAGCGAGCGAATCTCCTTGCCAACGGCTTCAACGAGAACTGTAAATGCATTGGCAAGCTCATTGTGATGCACCGGCGAACAATAGTTGTATGTAATGAAGGTTGCGGCAGGGCTACGGTCGATTGCGATAGCCTTTCGTCACTCCATTAGGGCAGCGAGCGCAGTGCCGCCAGAGCCAGAAAACGTATCAAGTACCAAATCCCCAACATTTGTGTAATGACGAACATACTGGCAGATCGCATCATGAGGCTTCTTGGACCAGTAAGTGTGCATATTGAAGATGGCGGAGCCACGAGTTGTCGTGATCGGCTGGTCAAATGCCGATATGGCGTAATTGTCGCTCGAAGGATCAAACGGCGTGGCATGTTCCTCGACGAACTTCCGCAGATTCGGATTCGGCTTGTCGCCTGAGTAGTACCCCTCTGGCATCACAGGCGCATTGTCCTGTGAATCGAACAATCCCTTGCCGGTATCGAGTTTGTTCTTTGCCATGACGCCCGCCTACTTGATTTCCAAGATCGTGGATTGGCCCTTGCCTTCGTCGTCCACGGCAGTTTCGAGAAACTTGCGGAATTCGCCGACCACGTTCTCGATGTCGCCCTTTTCCACTTTGGTCTTGGTGGGGTGAAACTCATTCAGGTGGATCACCTTCACTACGATCTGCTTCAGGTACTTCGCCAGGAGATTGGCATTGGCTGGGTCTGACGGGACGGACTCGGCCAGGATGTCGGCCAGCTTCTCATCGGTTGCCGCCGCCAGCACGTCGGCAATGAACTTCTCCTGCTTGCCTTGTTCCAACAACGACCGCAGGGCCGGTTGACGTAGCAGGCTCGCCATGTTAAGCAGTGCCGCCTGGACCTTTCCCTTAGCTTGCTCCAATGCCTCTTCCGCAGCCGCCACGAGGCCATCGGCTTCGTCCACATGAAGTGAACAACCCTCGGGCTGCGGGCGGTCCTTCAAGGCTCGCTCCACGGCATTATGGTCGAGCGAGTATTGGAATAAGCCAGCTTTGTAGGCAGCCACATCACCCTTGAGCGTCGCCACGTCTACGGTCGCAAGGGCGTCGATCTTTACAAGCTCGGAGATAGCCCTGAACTGGCGGGAATCAGGTAGGCTGTCGATCTCGGTGCGAACCGCTTCGCACTTGCCGGTCACTTCATCGAAAGCCTGGAGATAGCGGGTGCGGTAGACTCCCTGGACGGCTTCGAGCGGGTCGAGCAATTGGCTTTGCAGCTTGGCCTCGGACTCCATCAGGTCGTGGGTATGTTCGAGCATCTTGCCGAGGTTGCGGAGCTTGTCCTTCAGTTCCCCGACCGGGCCATCTTTCTTCACCGTCAGTTGCGAGTAGCGATGCGCCGCCCTGATCTTCTGATCGTGGCGGCAGAAGGCAACGGCATTCTCCCACGTCTTCTTGCGGGTCGCCAGGTCATCTAGTTCGGTTATCTTGGCTTCCTGGTCGGCGTAGCACGAATAGCTGAATGACTCGTCGAGGGCGTTAAGTAGATGCGAGATCGCCTCGGCGTCGTCGATCTTGGCTGAAAAGAACTTCAACCAGGAAGCCAGGGAATCCGCCACGGGATTTTCTTGCTGAATGTCGGCCATCAGTGTGTCCAGCCGTTCGATCAACGCTTCGACTTCGGGTCGGCGAAGCTCCCGCCACTTCTTCAGCCGGTCAAGAGCTGCGGTGATGTCACTGTCCTTCTGGATTGTTTTCAGCGATTCGTCGTTTAACAGGAAGGCGGCAAACGGGGCCAGCACCGGCCAACCCTCTGGGGCCTTGAGCCGCTGAATCTTCGCCATCGAGTTCAGCAAAGCGGCGTTGAAGGTCTGGTCGGCGATGTTGGTGTAGTCGATGGCATCGGTCACTGCTCCCTTGCCCGACATCAGGATGCGGAGCTTGCCTTCCCGTACGAGGCAGAGAAGGTAAATGTCGATCATCCGGCGAGACAGGCCGTAGTTCTTGTCGTTCGGCCCGCTGAGGCCGGTGAAGTTCTTGCAGACCGTCTCCAGAGAGATGTATTGGTTGCCCTGGCTGGACTGCGTCTCGATCCATTCGTCGAGGTCCTCGACGAACTCGTTGCCTTTCGTGTTGAGTTGCTTTGTGCCATCCTTCTTCATGATTCCCAGGGCATAACCGTAGTTGTCGGCGGCGCTGGTAAACTGATTGGGTTTGGTCCCCTTGGGGATGTCGCCGGTCTTGACGATGCCGTTGATGACCTTGATCGCCTCGGCATCGTTGAACGGGGCTGGGGCGTCGAACTCAACCTCTTTCGAGACGTACACACCATCGAGAACGTGTCCGATGAGCGGGGTGAGTATCGACAGTAGTTCGCCCTGGCACTTGAACGACATGCTGGCGTGATCGACGGCGCTGACCTGCCCCCGACCGAAGCTGTCGGTAACGATCTTGGCAATGCCGCCGATCTCGTCTTTCAGTCGGTTGGCGACCCACTGCACGACTCCCTTGGCTTCTTCGGTGTCCTTGCTCTGGTAGTCCTTCACCAGCTCACGGTAGGCGGCGAAGTCGAGGAGCCGATCTCGTTCCTGCGAGGTCAGTTGGGAGGGCGTCCAGAAGAGAGTTCGGGGGTCGCCGACCCTTTTGGCAAGCTCGGTCACCTTGTCGCCGCAGTGCCGGTTGCTGATGAAGACGGCGAAATCGTGGTCGGTGTCCGGGCTATTGATTGGGGGGAGCGCTTGACCTTTGCTGGCGATGTCGAGCAAGTCACGCATGTAGACCCGGCCCTTGATCGTGCGGCCATGCCACTCAACCTCGAAATCTCTCTGCTCGGCGGGGGCGATGCCACGGAACAGGGACTTCGTGTTGCGGGCGAGGTCCATCGTCAGGAGCGAGGTCTTTATTTCCCAGCCGTCCAGACCGAGAAGCTGGTTCCACGCTTCCCGCTGTTGGACTTCGCTGTTCTCGGCGTGGCTGCGGGCCTTCTGGAAGAGTTCCTTGACATCGACGCCGCCGCCTTCGGGAGTAAAGACGAAGTTCTTGCCGACCTTCTTGACTTGGGGAACCTCCTTCGCCAGTTCGTCGAGCAGAACCTCATAATGATCGAGGTTGTCTTTAATATCGGCCTTCTGGCCCTTGTCGTGATCGGCCCACTCCATGACGGAATTCATGATCTCTTCGACAGAGAGGCCGTTCGGCTGCATCCTAGCGATGTAGTACAGGAACAGCGTCTTCAGAATCTTCTCGCAGCGAGAAGCGTAGACCTTGAGCCGTCCCTTGGTCGCCTGCCCAATGATCCGTCTGCCCGCTAAATAGGCTTTGTACTCTTCGTTGAATTTGGAACTGATGGCGGCAATGCCCGCCGTGGTGCCGGACGGGTCTTCCTCGTAACTCACCACGTCGTCGAACATCTGCCAGAGCGTTATGAGTTCGTTTGACTTGGCCTTCCGCTGCGTCTTGAGGGTCTGGTGCATGAAATGCACAGAGGAGCGGAGCGTCGTCAGGTTGTAACTGACCGCACGCAGCACGTCGATTGCCGGTTTGTAGAACGGGAAGAACCGCTTGAACGTCGCGCTGCCGATGGCGTCGGGCCAGGTGAAGCCCTTGTGGTAATCCTCGAAATACGGCTCGATGGCGTTGGGCTGCGATATGGTGCGAACCCTGGACAACACGATGTCGTAGAAGTTCGACTCGTCTTGCAGTAAAGCGACATTCTTCAGCCGGTCGTTGGCGATGATGTTCTTGACGCCCATCTTCGATTCCAGGGCTTGCTGCGCCGAACAGATCGTCCACACGGGCAGGCAGTACGTCTTCGCCAGTCTATTGGAGAGAACGACCAGTGTTTTCTCATCTTCAGTTCGCTGCTCGTCGGTCCTGTTCTTCATGAACAGCGACACTTCGTCGAGGAGCAGAAGCAATCCCTCATATCCTTGAGCGATCAGCGTCTCGACCATATGCTTGAGGACTTCTTCTGATTCTCCAGGCAGTTTCGGTGTCATCCGAAGATACTCGGTGTAGAAACGCCAGAGCTTCTTGCCGCAGTCCCGCCGCACCATCTGCGACTTGCTGTGTCGCAGGTCGTCAAGGAACTTCTCCAGGTCTTCCTGTTCTTCCTCGTCGAAGAACTTGGGGTCTTTCAGGAACTTTCCCAAATCTTTGCGGAAGCGCTCGATGTCCTGCTCGAAGCGATCCGCCAGAACTTCCACGGGGTAAACGGAGATCGGCTTGCCGTTCTCTGCTTGGTATTGATCCTGCACAATGTCAAGGATGTACTCTGTGAGCCTGCGCCCGGTATCCGTCACCCCGATAGTGCCGCCGCCTTGACCCACCAGGGTTTTCACAGCGACGAAGATACCCTTCGACTTGCCTGTGGACTTCTTGGCGAGGCCGCTGTCGTAGAACTGGTAGAGCGATTCACGCTTCCCCTTCTTGGCCTTTGTCTCAAGTTCGTTGACAGTATCCCAAACCTTCTTGTCGCCCAGGGCGACCGCACCGATGAAGGACAACAAATGTGACTTACCAGAGCCAAATTCTGCTTGAATCCACCAGCCCTGTCCGATGGGGTTCGCCTTGCTGCTGGGGTCGTAGGGAGCCGCAAGCTGGCGCAGCACGTCGTTGAGCAGTGAGCGCACCGGGTCAATCAGGAAGTCCTTCACGGTGCGTGGCTCGGCACGCCGGTTTCGTTTCGATTCGGCTTCACCCTCGACCGTGCCGCCTTGCCATATGTGGCGTTCCACAACATAGACATCAATGATGTCGTCGGGAACGTCACAGAGTTGATCGAGAGTTTGTCGCTTGAAGAGGTCGCTCATTCGTTCAACTCCCACAGATGATTCTCAGGGACCAAGTTAATCGGCAAAGTCCGATGATTGTTCGACGGGGCTTCATGGAACAGCGTGATGCGGTCCCCCACTCTCTCGCCCGGCAGAAGTATCAAGATATGCTTTTGGTTTGTCGCTCGGATGCGGAGACAATTCAACTCCAGATCGTAGGCGAACAGGATTTCCAGGTTTTTGAGAGCCAGTAAGGAGCAGTCGTTTAACTTCTCGGCCACCAAGGTATCGAGTTGTTTCGCCAGTCGATCCTTGACGCTCGCAGTGCGGCTGGCCTCCGTTTGAACCAGACGCTTGAGTTCGTCGTCATTGATCCGGTCGAGCAGAATGTGGTTGACGTTCACCGGCTCGCCGAGGGGTTGGCCGCTCGGCGAGCGGGCTTCTTGGAAATCGACCCTCTCGTAACGCTCCAGGCGCTCGTAAGTGCCGAGGACGACGTACAAGTGCCGCCCAGTCGGCATTTCGAGCTTCTGCCGAAGCTGTGAATTGATCTCGTGGCCGGACAGCTTCATTGGGTAGACTCCTGGGCCAATGCCACGATGTGCGGCACTGCGTCGGCCAACGTGTACTTGGTCGTGAACTGCCGTAGCCGGTCGATCTCGCTGACTTTCGGCAACAGGCCAGCTTCCCGCAATCGGTAAAGCTGCTGGATCATCCACTGCTGGTCCCACAGGAGCCACTTGTGCATCGGGCCATCCAGCATCCTCTCGAAGGCGTGCATTCCCGGCTCGGGGAACTCAAGATGCAGGACGTAAGCAAACGACGCAAGGCAGCCTTCCCGGAGCGAAACATTCAGGCGTGTGCGGTTGGGGCTGCCGATGCCGTAGTGCTGGTAACTACGGACGATGGACTGGCCGATGTGATCTGCCGACTTCGATTTCGGGAACTTCGACTGGATATATTCACGGAGACGACTTCGGCTGACTCCGCCCTGGGCGAGCGATGGGAAGACGATCTCTTCAGCGACCATCGACACGATCTTTTCCGTTCGGCACGTCAGGTAGAAGACGGCTTCACCGAGTGCTGGCTTCCCGGCAGTGGCGGCTGCGAATTGCGGCAGATCATCGTTGTAGACCTCGCTGGGGAAGAACCGGCTGACGATGTAGTTGGCCGAACGACGGCGGGTTGCCTGGGAGTTGAACCGGAGCTTGTCGGCAAGGTAATGGCGGAAGTCCTCGACCGAGTGGTACTTCACCGCCTGCGGAAGATGCTGGAGGGCGTGGTTGGCGAAGTCCTTGGCATATTCACGGAGAACTGGCTCTGCGAACCTCGGCAGCGAGGGTGGCACGACGATTTTGGCTTCGGGTGGCTGCTGATCCGACTCGTCAAACAGCAGTGGCTGCTTGGAAGCTGCGGCGACGGGCTTGCCCAGGCGACTCTCGATCCGACCTTTCAGGCGGTTGACAGTCTGCGTAATGTCTTGCTTGAGTACGGCTGTTTCTCCCTCATTTGCTCCTTCCACAGCCGTCCAAAGGGTACGGATGGTCGCCGCCAAGGACTCGACCGAAGACGAGCCATTTGAGGATGCAGCAGGGCGACGAGTCCGATTCGTTCTTGCCAGTGTGCGCATTTCGGTTTGAACGCGGATTCCGTCGCATCGTGAACGCCCTGTCCGGTGATGGAGATCACAGGTAGCACGTGGCGACGGTTGTGCCAGATTGTGGGCAACCCCTGACTGGGTGTAGCCGTCGCCAAGGCGGCTTCGATGACTGACGGTTTCCTCAACACAACAGTTTATCCCTTTATTCTTCGTGCGGCACGAGAGTTTAGCACCTTTGTCGTAGGATTCTGCCACTTTCTGGCAGGATTGTTTTGGCCAACTAGGATTCGACCTGTGCTCATAACGGTTCGGAGGCAGTTTTGAAATCGTCCAACCTCCCTTGTTTGGTTCCAGCTACGCCGGGTTAGGTCTATGGTGGTCCAAATGGGTGTTATGCTGACGTGGATGCTCGCCAGTGGACCGCATTAGCCGACCCAGCGGTTGCCCGAAAACATCTGATTCCGGGCAGCGCAATCTGCTCAAACCGGCACTTGAGAATCAATCGCTTGCGGTGAGCCGAATAGCAGGGTTTTTGGGCAAGGGAATCCGCAGTTGTAGCCGCCTGTAGCTTGACGAGTTGCCATAAGCACGGATAGGCCGTTACTCGTCAAAGTGCCCGGCGTGGCGATACCCGCGTCGATTACTAAACCCTTGGCGACTACTCGTTACTGATGCCAGACCGGTAGGAGTCTGAGCCGCTTTCAAAGCGCAGTCGTCCTATTTTCCGGGAAGCTTGTTTTCCCAGGACCAATCCGGTTTGGGTGGTCTGAAGGGCTGTGCTCCCTTGTTGTCATGTATGCCAGTCGATTCTGCAACTGCGTATGTGCGGAGCGGAATCGCATCGGAGGCAGACGTAAGAAATGGGGGAGCCAAAGGCCGAGAGCGATCTTACGGCGGGAAATTCATGCGGCGCAGGAGATCCTGGAAGCGAAGGTCGGACTCATTCGCAGGGCTAATTCGGCTTGTTTGCACAGCAGCAAGGCTGCGATCTGCTCCAGCCTGTTTCTCTTCGCTGACATGATCGGTGTCCCTCCTCAGGGATTCTCTCTCATTCAGCTTGGTACAAAAAATCCCGGTCACGTCAAGGCGAATTCGACCGGTCGGGAAGACTCGGCGATTTCAGAGGCTGCCTAACAACACTGGATTGCGGAAGCACCGCAAGATCCAACGTTCCGGCTGATCGGTTCAGAGAAGATCTGGGAAGGAAGGGCAGCGCTGAAATTCCGGTTGCAGGCCTTCAAGACGGAGATGCTGGCCGAGGAGGTGCGGGGAGAGGTGTTCGCGGAATGCAAAGGAAAGAGGGTTTCTCGGTGGCTCCTGGGGACCGGCCGGAACAGCCCGTTCCTTGGTCAACCGCGCCGATGGGGAAGAAGAACTGCACCGGAAGGGCTCGACGGTAGGCAGGCGAGTGTATACTGATTTGCGGCCGGAAACCAAAACGGACATTCCGGAAAGGATAAATCCCATGAAAAACAAGAGAAGAGATTTCTTAGAGAAAACCGGCTTGTTGGGCCTGGGCGTGGCCGGAAGCGGTATCCTCCGGAGTTCAAACCGGGCGATGGCTCGGAGTGGTGAGTCAGATACAGCCGTTGTGAGCAAACAGCGGGAAAAGGCGCATGTGCAACGCTTCAACATGTCTGGCTTTGCCGCGTCGCCATTGGAGAGAGTCCGCATCGCAATCATCGGGACGGGCCAGCGCGGGCCGGCCTATATCGAGAACATGCAGCACGTTGAGGGAGCGGAGATCAAGGCATTGTGCGATGTCAGGCCGGAAAAGGTCGAGGCGGCGAGAGCGAAACTGGCAGGAACAAAGCATCATCCTGATGTTTACACGGGGGTTGAAGATTGGAAGCGGGTTTGCGAAAGGGATGACATTGACCTGGTCATCATTACGACGCCGTACTATATGCATACGATGATGGCGGTCTATGCCATGAACCACGGCAAGCACGTTGCCTCTGAGGTGCCGGCAGCCGCGACGATTGATGAGTGCTGGGATCTGGTCGAAACAGCAGAAAAAACGCGGCGGCACTGCCAAATGATGGAAAACTACAGTTATCTGCCATTCCAGCTTCTAACTCTGAACATGGCGCGGCAAGGCGGATTCGGCACGGTCGTACACGGCGACTGTGCCTACAACACCAGCAAGATGGCCAACAATTTCTCGAAGGCACTTTATTGGGACATGTGGTGGCTTCGACTGTATGGCTCCCGGCACGGAAACATCTACCCGACCCACGGGCTGGGACCCGTCAGCTCGATCATGGACATCAACCGGGGAGACAAGTTTGAATTCTTGGTCTCGGTAGAGAGCAACGATTTTATGATGAAAGCCAAAGCCCAGGAACTCGCCGCCACGGATGATTTCTTCAAGCCGTTTGCGGCGATGAATTACAGAGGCAATATGAGTGTTACGGTCATCCGCACCACCATGGGGCGCACCATCCAGTTGCAGCACGATGCGACCGACCCATCGCCGCATAACCTCATCCATGGTATCTACGGAACCAAAGGTGCAGCCCTCTATGATCCCCAACCACCCAGGCTGGCTGTCGGCAAGCATGACTGGGTATCTCAGGAAGAATTCAAAGAGCTGGAAGAGAAATATACGCCGAAAATCACCCGAAAGCTGTCAGATTTGGCCAAACAGCTCAAGGCTGGTCACGGCGGCACCGACTTGCTGGAGTGCTGGCGCCTGATAGACTGCCTGCGCAATGGTCTGCCGCTCGACATGGACGTCTACGATGCTGCGGCGTGGAGCTCAATCGTGCCGCTAAGCCGGTGGTCTGTGCTCAATCGCTCGAATTCCATTGATGTGCCGGATTTCACCGCCGGCGGCTGGAAGACCAATAAGCGTAATATGGACATTAATGTGGAGCGGGGTGGCAACACGAAAGTATTGACTTAGTCGCAAGTATGTTGATTGTAAGCCATCTTGCAAGCTGATGTCGCCGCTAGTGCTTCTACTGTCCGACTTCAGCAGAAATGAGACCGCTCAGCAAGGCCTATTAAGCTATAGTTTTTGCCCTGGTTCACCTCCCAACCCGCGCTAGACTGCGCGGTTGACGAGAGGAGTGAACCATGAGTGAAGATCCTGCCAGAGGAGAAGGAAGCTCCCCCGCCCGGGCGGGGGGGCGGCGCGCGCTTGCCCGGACCGAACCGTCGTTGACACCTTCATCCCTTTCGACATTTGGCGGCAGAAGATGGCCTTACACTGAGGACCTTATCTTCAGATCAGACTTGGTGTGTAGGGCTGTAGGGTTGTGTAGCCTTTTCCAGAAGATCTTCCTGAAGCTTCTTCAAAGGGGATTCTCCGGCGAGCCCTACACCGGCCTACACGCCTACATACTCGGGTGGAAAGAAGCCATACGCCGCCATCTGGCGTCTATCGATTCTACGTTACCTCCACCTTTCGTAGGGAAACGGCGAGTGAGTATTCGAAAAGCTGAACGTCCGGCAAGGGGGGAGCAAACGAGGAGCAGAATCGCCCCTGTTCGACTCGAGGGGAAATGAGACGGTTGATTAAGGTCCGTTAAGGTATGGCAAGTCTCGGAGGTGGTGGAGACTCACAGCGCATTACTTAAGAAGGCTACAGGCAGGATCGAATCGCAAGACACAAGAACCAGCCGAGCGTGCTGGCCGGGGGACAGAAGATACTCCCGGCCGATCTAACCGTGACGAGGAGTCACCGGATTCACCGGGTGACGCCCCCTTGCCTACTTATTGTTGCACTGCGAATGAGTATTCGCCTGAGCCGACAGCCACCAAGAGGTGGTTGCCCTCGATCCGTAGGAACCTCGCACCGGGTGCCTGGGCGAGAGGCTTCCCGCCCTCCGTGATCGCTCCGACGCTGTCGGTCGGCAGATAAACGGTAGCCGTCGTGTTCGCAGGGATGCCTACGCGTAGTTCAAATCGGTCCGCTTCGCGCTTCCAGTCGCTGACAATGGGGCCGTGAATCGAATCATATCGCGCCTTGGCCCAGGCCAGGTTCCCAGGCACCGGATTGATGATCACCTTCTGGAAGCCCGGCCCTGCCGGGTCGGGGCGGATTCCCCCGATCTCGCGGAACAGGAAGGATCCGATACAGGCGCCGAAGGGGTGATGGCGCGAGCCCGCGATGCTGTCGAGGGATTCCCCCATCGTGCTCCACCCGTCCGCAATCATTTGCAGAAAACCGGGCACGTCTTCCTGCATCGCTACCGTGAAACCCAGGTCCTCGTAGCCCCAGTCCGGCAGGCTAAGGAGCATGGGCATGACGCCGACGAAGCCGGTAGTCATGTGGTCCTTATGCTCGTGGACGTTCTCAATCAGCCGCGTGAGCACCAGGTCCCGCTTGCCCTCTGGAACCATATTGAGATAAAGCGGCAGCACCTGGCTGGTTTGAGAATCCGGGGCGTAGAGCCCCGTCTGAGGATCAAAGAAATGCGCGTTGAAACTGGTTTTGACTTGTTCCGCCAGTTGCCGGTATTTTCGAGCGTCATCAGGTTTCCCCAGCAAGTCGGCCGCGTGGACCACGGCCCTCGCGGCGAAATAATAGCCCGCGGTAGAAGTCTGGATGATCGGCGTCCGCTTCGGGCGGCCGGGCGCGCCAGGTTCCAGCCAGTCGCCCAGCCACCAGTCAACCAAGTAGTTTTTGGCCGTGCTGGTCATGTAATCCACCCAGCGTTTCATGGGCTCGTAAGCTTCTTCGAACGCACGCCGGTCGCCATAGTACTCGTACAGTTTCTCCGCGACATAGGGCAGCGTCCCGCCCCACCAGGGGTCAGAGTAATCGGGAGGTGAGCCGTCGGGCTTGGTGCGGCCCCAGCCGTTGGTTGGGACGATGGGCGGCACATGGCCATTAGCTTCCTGCGCGTCGATCATGTCAAACAGGTACTTGGTGTAAATCGGGGCGGCACGGAAGTTGAAAATGGCGGCTTCCATGGTGTTCAAGCCGTCCTGAGTCCAACCCATCTTCTCGCGCGTGGGCTCCTCGCCGGGGATGCTGTGCGCAGAGTTGCTGAGGGTGCGGAGCACGGCGTTCTCCAGCTTGTTGATCTTGGGATTGGAACAGGAAAACTCCCCCGCCGGCTCCCAGTCGGTGTGCACACCGCGAGCTTCCAAGCTTGAGAGATCCGGTTTCTGCTTCAGGCCCGTCACCTGCACGTAGCGGAAGCCGTGATAAGTGAAACGCGCCTCAAATACCCCATTGCCTTGTCGGTCTAAGATCAATTCGTCGGTTTGGAAACGACCGTACGTATGGCTGTGAGAGTTATTCATGTCGAGCGTGCCGTCGGGCTTGAGCAACTCGTTATACTCAAGTGTAATCTTCTGGCGCGGTTCTCCCGTCGCCGCGAAGCGGGCCCAGCCCGTGAGGTTGACTCCCAGGTCAAACACGTAAACGCCCGGTTTCGGTTCAGTCAGCTTCAGCGGTTTCACGGTTTCGGCAATCCGCAGGGGCGGCTCCATTTCGGCTCGCAGGCGTCCTTTCGGCGCCGTCACGGCCGCCGCGGGCTTCCAGCCGGAATCGTCGTACTGCAGCTCGTTCCATCCCGGCATTTCGAGCCCAGCGTCGTAGGTTTCACCGGCGCGGATGCAGTTAAAGACAAGCGGCCCGGTGGACCATTTCCAGAAAGCGTCCGAGGCAATGGTCTGGTGGCGGCCATCGGCATAATCAAGGTCAATGTTCATCAGCAGCCGAGGAGGCTGCCTCCAGGGTGCCTTCTCAAACCCGAAGAGGTCGGGCGTGATCGGATGGTACCAGCCGTTACCCAGCACAACACCAACAGTATTGGCGCCAACCGAGAAGATGCCGGTCACGTCGCGGGTAACGTACAGCACCCGCTTGTCATAGTTAGTGAACCCCGGATCGAGCACGTCGTCGCCCACCCGCTTTCCGTTCAGGTAGAGCTCGTAATACCCCAGACCGGAGATGTAGGCTGTGGCGCGGGTGGGGCGCTTGGAAAGCCTGATCACGCGCCGCAAGTAGACAGCATGGGGATCGTCCGGGCCGATGTCACCGCCGATCCATTCCCCTTGCCAATCGCCGGGGTTTAGCAGTCCAAGCGACCAAAATGCCGGTTCGCTCCAGGCCGACAGCCTTCCCTGTTCGTCCCACACGCGCACCTTCCACCAGCAGCGCATGCGCGACAGAAGTGTTCTTCCGTCATAGGGAACCTGGGCGGATTGATCCGATTCGATCCTCCCACTGTCCCAGAGATCGCCTTGGTCGGCGCGTAGTGTGGCGTCACTCGCGGCGACAAGGATTTGGTAGGCCGTCTGCCTTCTCCCTCGTTCACCTGGTTTCGATTTGAGTACCCAAGAGAGACGAGGCTGAGGAGTGTCAATCCCCAACGGGTTCACCAAGTATTCACAGCGTAGAGATACCGGGCGCAAGACCGAGACCGATGATTGTCCTCGCAGATCACCATTAACCACCAAGACAAAAATGATTGCCAAAATCGTTCGTTCCATCCCCTCGAGACGTGCTTTCAAGCAGGCCACTCCAGTTCGGCCTCCCTTCTGTGGCTCCAGTCGTTCGTGCCTTTCTCGCCTTTTCCCCGACTCCTTCCGCAGACCCAAGTGGCGCTGCCAAAGCTCTCACCCGCCGCCCATCGCGGTACGCAGTTTACCATCCGCAGACCAACGGCAAGGCGGAAAGGTTCCACGAAACCCAGAAGGCTCGGCTGAATTTGCAGTCACTGGGACAGTTTACTAGCGATACCTTGGTTCTTGGGCGTTGCCATGATTGCTCTGGATTGACATAATGAGGTCGCCAGTGTGGCTTTGAGGTCGACCAGATGCTCAGACGAGCGCCGTTTCTGCTGGCATGTGGCCTGATGCTGGCCTGTGTGGGAGGACGTCCGCGAGAGGCAGGCGGCTTGCGTGAGGACGACGTCCTGGTGGAACACGACTCCGAACCAGGGGAAACAAACTACACGGTCGCGGCCGGGGACTGCAGGATCTCCTGGAAGGTCTATGGGTCCGAGGCCAATCGTGGAGTGATCCGGCACAGATCGGATTGCGGGCTCACCCTGGGCGAACAGGCTCCGCTGATTGCGAAAGTGCTGCGTAAGGTGATGGAGACGAAAGTTGAGGTGGCGCAGTTTCGGACACTAAGTTGGGGACGGTTGTACCCGGACGGGGCCCGGGACGCGACCATGGCGGTGCGGCTGGCGCTGGCGGCCAAGCGTTCAGCGGAGTGGGATGCGGCACGGGGCGCACCCCGAGGTGGCGATATCAACGGCTGGGTGCGGAAGCTGGCGAATGACGCATTGATCTATGAGGAATTGCGCCCCGTTTTCCGAGAAGTTGGCCTCGAAATCCGTTTGGCCAGTGTGGAGAAGGTGCTGGTCCTGCAGGCGGGAGGGCTGCCTTTTTTTGAGAAGCTGCGGGCGGGGGGAGCGCAGGCGAGGGACAAACTGCCATTCGACTGCCAGGCGTGGTTTTCGGTGTCGAGCACCTCAGCGATCACGCAAGACCCACGTTCGACCGCTCCGTAGGTTTCCATGGCCCTAAACTGCCGTCTTACCAATCATTCCGACATCCCTCTCGCCACGCGTACCTCCCTGCCGAGTTCCGCCTCCGGGCAGGACTTTCGCCTCCCGCGGGTAAGGGTAGCACCGCGAAGGTTACCTCGCGATCGCATCACTGCCCGGAGCCGGGCTTCACAGCGATGATGGAAATCTGTTCAAGCGTCGGATAGCGCCCCTGGGAATCCGGCTCGCGAGCGCCGGCCTTGATCTGCTGGACGGTGGTGCGGGTCGGGAAGGCGGCAGGGAAATACTCTTTGTAGACCTTGTTCATCAGCGGGAATTCCGCCATGTCGTCGAGATAGACGTTGGCGTAAACGACGTGGCTGAAATCCAGACCTCCCTCCTCCAGCCCATCGAGCAGGTTACGCATCGTTTGACGAAGCTGGTGTTCGACGGTGGCCGCATAGATGCCGCCGTTCGGGCCCGGAATGAATCCGCTCTTGGCGGAACAATAAAGCGTATCCCCGGCGAAGACACAGGGGCTGGCGGTGGGACTGGGTGGCATGTTCCTGGGGCGGACGGCTTGGCGCTGCCGCAAATCTCTCACCGCCACGCCGGTGAATTCAATCTGCGCGCCGTCAGGAAGGCTGGCGACCTGGATCGTGGCGCGCGCTGGCGTGTTTCCGAATTCGAATCTTTTGGCGTACTGGTCGTTCATCACTTCCAGGGGGATCTCCGCTGTAAGGTATGGATTCACGAAGACCATATGGCTGAGTATGAGCCCGGCAGCTTCCAGCACCGCACGCATGCCGTCCAGCGCCAGCGCGACCTGCATCGCCGGATCCGTAGGGATTTGTCCTGTCTTCGCATCACGCCCCCGCATGCCGGACACGAACAACCGGTCGTGCGTAAGGATTCCTGACGAGGCGGGCTCGCCGGAGTTGTAGCCGGGTAGGTTCACAACTTTCTTGTACACGAGATTGCGAACCGCCACGGCGCTGATCTCCACAGGCGTCCGAGCAGGAAGATCAGCACCGCCGAGAGTCGCGCGGGCCGGCGGCGAGTGGGGAAAGTACTTGGAGTAGATCCGGTTCATCTCCCCGAATCTCGCGATGTCTTTCAGGTAGACCTGCGTGTAAACCACGTGTTCCATCGTCAACCCATCCGCCTCGACGACCGCCTTCAAATTCTCCAGTGTCTGTCGAACCTGGTCTGGAAAGGCAACCGGCATCTTGCCGTCGGGCGTCAGAGCACCTTGACCCGAAACGTACAGGTAGTCGCTGGCACTGATTCCCGGAGAATCGGGCCCAATCGGTGCCAGTCCGCGTGCGGGATTCACCACGCGAAACTGACCACAGGCCACTGCCGGGCACAGAAACATGAGGGCAATTACTGTATTGGGCTTCACGTCGATTCCTCCGTCAGGAGACTGTGATCGGAATTTCCGCTGAGATTTCCCGGCCAATCCTTAACCGGAATTTCCGATTTGCGCTTATCCTTCGCCTGAAAGCATATGCCGCTCCCCTTCTTGGGTCCAGTTCAGATCGCCATGGCTCCTTTCGGGTGGCATCGCGGCTCGTTTGGCAGTTTCGCTGAATTGCTTGGTCTGTTTCTCGCCCCCAACCTGCCTGGTCGCTGACGAGCTTGCAGCAACGCTTGGTCAAGATCGGCGGCCGGCTGATCAAGCACGCACGGCACTATTGGTTGCTCCTGGCAGAAAGTCATCTGACGCGGCGGCTGTTCAGCAGCATGGTGCGGCGAATCTCGGAGCTACCGCTGCCTGCGAGATAACAGAAACCGCCCGGCAGGAAGAAGGATTCATCAACAACGAGGCAAGGGAGGGGGAGGTGTCCGAGAAATCGCTTCGAGCAGCGGCAGTGCCGGGTGGCAAGGGGCAGTGAGAGCCGTTTCGGGGACCTTTGGGGGCCAGTTGGCTGGAACCCGAAACAGATCGCTCCAAAACGAGGCAGTGTGTGGTATCTTTTGGCCGTCAGAAATGCCAAAAAGGAAATTCTGGTCGGGAGGTCTCATAGCATGGAAATCCGGGTCAATAGACGTGACTGGATGAGGACGACGGCAGGGTTAGTTGTTGCGGCCGCAGGTTCTCAGCTTTCAGGCGCCGAGCCCAAGGACATCGTCGTCTCCAGCGGCATCGGGGCCTGCGGGCCGGCGATGGCGATACTCAAAGCCGGTGGGGACACGCTCGATGCCGTAATTGCGGGCGTGAATGTTGCCGAATTGGATCCTGAGAACGCCTCGGTGGGTTATGGCGGTCTCCCCAACGAGGACGGCGTGACAGAACTGGATGCCAGCGTCATGCATGGCCCCACGCGGCGTTGTGGCGCGGTGGCAGCTATCCGCAACATCAAAACTCCCTCCAAAGTCGCCAAGCTCGTGATGGAGCGAACCAACCACGTGATGCTGGCTGGTGAAGGGGCTTTGCGCTTCGCCAAGGCCATGGGCTTTCCGGAAGAGTCCCTGCAGACGGAAAAGTCGCGTTTGGCGTGGCTCGTCTGGAAGGAATCGCTCCGGGGGCCCGGGGAAGAAGACGGGACCAATTGGGGTCCAGGTGTAGATGCGCCTCCCAAGGCCAAGTCAATGGCGTGGCTCAAGGAGCGGTTTCCACACGTTGATGGCAAGTTGCTGGCTTGGGCATGGGAGGTAGCGATCCACCCGCCCACGGGTACTATCAGTTGCCTGGCATTGAACCGCAAGGGCGAGATGTCTGGTGTCACCACCACGAGCGGAATGGCCTGGAAGATTCCGGGCCGCGTCGGCGATTCACCGATCATCGGTGCGGGGCTGTACGTTGACCAGGACGTCGGCGCCGCGGGGTCCACCGGGCGTGGCGAGGAAAACATCCGCATCGTCGGCGCGCACACGATTGTTGAGAACATGCGCCACGGCATGAGCCCGCAGGAGGCCTGCCTGGATGCGGTGAAGCGTGTGGCACGCAACTTCGACAACGACCGCGAACGTTTGAAGAAGATCGGCCTCCAGTTCTACGCGCTTCGCAAAGACGGCGCCTACGGTGGCAGTTCTCTGCGGGGCAACCCACAGCACCCCCCGCATTTCGCCGTCAATGACGGCGGCGAAAGCCGCCACGAACCCTGTGTCTGTCTACTCCAGTGATGAACTTGTCGCTGAGGAACAATGGCACTATCTCTTTCAAGGGGGGAAAAGGCAACTGCTTATTCCGAGGCCTTGTGGGGTTTGGCACGCGCACGGCTTGGGCCGGAGCCCGGCGCGCCCAGGCCAGCGATAACCACCTCGTGAGGTAACCCAACCCTCGTTGCTAACTCACTGAATTGATTGGTGGGCCTGGGTAGAGTTGAACTAGCGACCTCACCCTTATCAGTTCTACAACCGATAACAGCGAGAATGAGCCGGAGTAGCGTCTTGCCTAGTATTAATAGGTGTTCGGACGGCATGACAACTGTGAGCCGCCACTGCTGCACATTCGGGAGCATGCGGGCTTTCTAGAGTAGTTACGTCACAAAGCACGTCACAAACTACGCCTGAAACCTGATAGAGGAATCCCTGCCCACGCTCAACGGCGCATCCTGAGCCAATTCTGACGCACTGGCGGCCATCCTGAGCGAGTCTGCGGCAGCGGGTTCGGTTGCACAGCCACGCTCGCCTTCCCGCTGGCCTTTCGCTTCGCTCCTGGCGCGGGGGTGCTCGCTCGCACAGGATGAATCCTTCAGGCTCGGGGCGGTCGGCGCATCCTAGGGCCAAATGCGGCCCGCCGGCGGGCATTCTGCGCGATGACGTGGGGCGCATCCATTGGGAACAGCGGGCCGGGGCACCCACAATCATTGTCCAGGGGCGGCTTGGTAGACCCCCTCATTCGCACGCCCTGGGTTCAGCCCTTTTTTTTCAAGGTTTCTTTCTTTTTCGTGCCGAGGCAGTGGGCCTGCGCTGGTAGTGGGCCAGTTTGGAAGGCCAATCTTCGATCACTTCTGATTTGGCGACGACTCAGCAGTTGAGCGACTTCATTCTACACTACGGTGTCACCCGCGGGTGATCGTCAAGGGTAAGTTTTTTACTGCGATCCTGTGGGCGCATAGGGCACTTCTACCTATAGGCCGTATTACGTCCAAGTGGAAGGCTCGTCTCCACGCCCCTCGTTCAGGTGTAATTCTGATTCTTTGTGGTAAGAGCTGTTTCGTAGCTTGCAGTGAGACGGGCTAAGAAACTCCTCCGCCGTCACCCGGAGGTCGAGGATTAAGGAAACCAATTTCCTCGTTGATTCTAGCGAGCGATTTAGCTACCACATTCACTTCAATCAGTGCTTCGTCATAGCTCTCCAGGACGAGATTCAATGTTTCGGGCGAAATTCGGAACTGGGTGGTTATCCAACCACGCTGCCTCCCACACTCTCGAAGGGCAATCAGTCCGAGAAACAAAGTGATTTCAGAAGACTTATTCGCAGTGGCTTCGGCTCCTTGGTCCCTTGACGGGATAAGAGTTGCCAATTCGCGACTAGCCTCAACCACGGCATGTTCAATCTTTGCACGTAATACATCAATGAAGCTCGTAAGACTCTCTTTGCTCCCCCTGACGACAGAAGCTTCTTCGAGTTGCGACAAGCCCAGACCAAAAGGTATGCCAAGGAAGGTTGTTAGCGCCTCCTGGATGTGATCTGAGACGGGAGGAGAAAAACCCAAATCGTAGAGCGGGTCTTCGCGATTCCAATAGTCGGAAACAGGAAAGCGTTTTCGAAAGGCAGCATACTGCGGTAAGAACATAAGAGCAGGGATGCATTCGTCAACGCTGAAACGTGAAGTTCTGAGAGGGACCCCGGAATGTACCCCGGTCAATCCAAAGCATGCTTCGAGAAGCCCCCATGCAGTAGATTCGTTTCCTTCCCGTATTTCCAGGTCAGCTAACCTGCTTCTTGCCTCGTAGTCCAGAGGTTCCTCTGCGAGTTGGTCTTCCCAGAGGCGTCGCGCCTTCTGCGCAACATCTGGGTCCTGCGTACCGAACTCCGAAAGAAGTTGTGACAACAATCTCTTAAGGGCCGGGTTATCGGGCTGGCGGGCAAGCCCATCCTCGACCCAGAACAGTGCATGGCTTAGAGAACCACTTCGCTGGTAAGACGCTCCTAACCAGTACCAGATATGAGGCCACTGTACCGCGAAATCCGGCTTAGATCTTAGGGCGCATTCCAGCAACAAGGCGGCCTCTTTCGGCTTTCCGAAGTCAACAAGTAGGCTGACACCCTTAGAAACCAGAGCCTCCGGCTTCAGAGGATCAAGTTCCAGTGCACTGTCGAAGCAATCCATCTCAGCCTGATGATCGCCAACAAGATGATAGGCACTGCCCAGATTCTTCCAGATCATGGGTTCACGGGCATTAAGCTTCAGGGCTTGTCGGTAGCGGGTAATGGCATCCCGATGTTTCCCGAGGGCACTCAGCACGTTGCCCAGATTGTAAAAACTCTGCCAACTTGGAATCTCAATTGAAGCAAGCTGTTCAAACGAACGCTTCGCTTCCAGCACCAGGGGTTTACTCCCTTCCTTAATCCCTTTTTCGGCGAGAATACAAGCTCGGATCGAAACCGCTTGCATATCCTCTTTGAGTTTCAGCGCACGAGCAATGCAGGAGAGGGCCTCATCATAGCGATGGACACAGTAGTACGACCAAGCCAGCGCTTGCCAGGCGATAGCCGACTCCGGTTGGTCGTCCAGAAATGTCCTCAATACTCCAATAGCGTGCTCATACGCCTCTGCTTCCAATGCAGCCCAAGCTTCTGATAGTTCTTTCGTTGGTCTGTTCACTGATTCGCCCCACGCCCGATAAACGATACGGCGAGGGAGGAACGTCAATACCTAGGTGCCTGCTAGCCAGATCGGGGTGTGCCACTTCTAACTGAAGCCGCAGCCACTCCCGCGAAAACACAATAAGTGTCCAACCATATTCTCGGAGAAATTCGCTTTTGAGTGAATCGACATCGACCCCTCGTGCTTTTTGACTTGTGACAAACACAAAGGTTGAGAATTCGGAACGGCGATTGGCAAGCTTCCGGGCATCGCGGCGTAGTTTGTTTTTCCAGTCTCTCTCTAGACTAAATTGGAAAACCGCCGGACAGCCTTCCCGTCCCCTTCCCTGCCTGGGAAACTCCTCAGCGTCTCGGCCACTATCTTGTGGCTCGATCGGAACGATGTCCCTATAACCGTTGCGGTAAAGCAGATCCACACAGAGTCGCTCAAAGCGCCCTCCACCAAGTTCGTTGTCGATCATCCAGAGCACTCTGTTTAACATGCGGGGTCGAAACTCCTACGTGCGCGCGACTCTCCGCCCTCTGGCCTTATCACAACATCCTTCCAAGGAGGAAAGGCCGCAGAGTTATCCCGCTCGGCGCGGGATAACTCCGCTACCCGCTCCAGCAAGCGGGGCAAGAAGGGTTCGAAAATTGCCATCGCGATCTTTACTCAGTATCGATCTTCTTGCTGGGCGTCGATAAATTCTTGTATATTTGCTTCCCGATCAGCTTCCGAAAGCTCATTTCTGACGGAGAGGTATTCACTCTCCAGGAGCCGACGCAATTCCGCTGAGCAGTTGGGCCACACTGCTTGAGCCCTGTTGCTGAAACCCAGTAGCTTTTGAAGCCTGCTCGGCGAAACGCCAGTACTCGAACTCAAGCGGGGTCCATCGGGTCCGATGCTGAGTTCCTCAATTCTAACGAATAGATCGCGAACTTCATCCACGTCCTCTCGCTCGTCTACTAGCTTTCCGATCTCGACAAAGGCCTCGATAAGAATCTTGCAAGAAACCACCACGGCTGCGAACACGAAATATGCATTTCGCTCATGCTCATAATAGGGGTTGTCATGCGCCTCATGGGCTCCCTTGTGCCGCAGTTGGTAGGCCAACCTCAAGACCGCATCTTCAACGCTCTGAGTTTGCCAATAGGCTTTGTCAGTTTCCCTGAGGTCCTTAGACGAGAGGCGCAGGCCAGCGACCAGCCCATCCAGCCCGAAAGGCCAAACGGGGTCTCCCTTCGCATTATGCATTGCGAACAGGAAAGAGAGTTTTTTCAAAAACGGTTCCCACAAGCTGCTGACCTGTTCGACAACCGCACCGCATGATTCCCGGGAGCAGGAGAGGTAACGCAGAAACACGCTCAAAAAGTTCTTCTCAAAGCCTGTGAGGCGTGGCTCATCAATTTTCTTAAAGATTACGAAGGTGACTAGTGCATCGTCCGATTAGTTCTTTATAATATTTCCCATTTCTGTTAGAGTCGGACCATGCCAAGAGTTGCCCCGGCTGTGAGCCTCAATTTGGTGACCGAAGCGACGTTGCGACATCTCGTCCGAGCCCCTTCGACCCCGCAAGGTTTGGCCCTGCGGGGACGGATTGTGCTGGCTGCGGGGGAGGGGCAATCGAATCAGCAAATCGCCTCCGCCCTCGGCCTTCCTCAAGTGACGGTAGGAAAGTGGCGACGCTCCTTTGCCCAACGCGGCTTGGAAGGACTTCAGGATGCCCCGCGCTCGGGGCGTCCGATCCAGCACGGCCGTGAGGTTTGGCACCGAGTCCAGAGCCGCGCCTGCCAGCAGCCGAAGTTTCAAAGCCGGTGGAGCGTGCGCACCCTGGCGCGGGAGGTGGGTCTGCCGCGCAGCACCGTGCACGAGATGCTGGTGGCTTCGGGTTTACAACCTCATCGCCTTCGCACCTTCACTTTCAGCCCCGACCCGGACTTCGAGGCCAAACTGCTGGACATCGCGGGTCTGTACTTGAATCCCCCGGAAAACGCCTTGGTCCTGTGCGTCGATGAAAAGACGGGGATTCAAGCCCTGGACCGTACCCAGCCCCTCTTGCCCTTGCGAGCCCAGAAGCCGCGCAGTTGGACCAGCGAATATGTCCGTCACGGCACGCAAGCCTTGCTGGCGGCCCTGGAAGTTGCCACGGGCCAGGTTCTGGCTCACGTCAAGCAGCGTCGCACCTCGGTCAACTTCCTTTGTTTCCTGGACGACGTCGTCGCTGCCTTCCCCACACGCGATCTGCACGTGATCCTGGACAACCTCAACATTCACAAAAACGCGGCCGCCCGGCGCTGGCTCCGGCGCCATCCCCGCGTCCACTTCCACCACACCCCGACGCATGCCTCCTGGGTGAATCTCATCGAATGCTTCTTTAGCATTCTCGGTAAGCAAGGGTTGTCGCACAGCGTGCATCGCTCTCGGCGCGAACTCAAAGACTTTCTCGTTCAGTTTATTGCCCACTACAATCAAGACTGCTCGCCCTTCACGTGGACGAAGGGCCCGGAGAAACTGCAGCGCATCATCGAGGCCACCAAGAAATATCAAGCTGCCCATCCGCCGAAGCGAAAACGGCGGAAGAGGAATAACATAAAGAACTAATCGGACGATGTACTAGTCGAACGACTCGTTGCAGCAGCGCTGGCGAAAGGCTTAGGGCTTTGTTCTCGGCAAACGGATGCGGAATCTTGGAGTAGTTTGTGGAAAGGAATCGCTCAATTTTGATCTGTGCATATCCAATTCTGTCAACAGGTGCATGCCCGCTGTCGGCCGTTTCAAGCCTGCTGATCTCACCGGCTAGGCCGATGGTGACCGACATTTCGGCGTGCAACCGATCGGCAGTCCTCTTCAGCTTTGACCAAGGTTCGTAATGGATATCGGGAGTATACCGAGCGAGACGCGACACCTCATCTTTGAGGTATCGGACTGAGTTGTCTATGTATCCAGTCAGCTCACCGCGTAGCCTTTCGTCGTCTTCTGAGGTTGGAACGAACGAGTTCTCCGAGCACAGCTCCCAAATCTTTTGCTCGTATGACCGCACTTCGTGTTCGAGGAGCCGAGCAGCCCAATCCTCAAGCTTCTCGTAAACCTGTTGGTTGTTTCGGCGCACAACAAGCTCTTTGCCGGTCGTCGTTTGAACGTATCGGGCCGCAACCTCAAGGTCAGGGTCGCGCTTTGTGATCTCTGCGAAAGAGAACCAGTCCTGCGGTCTGCGCTGAACCTGTCGAATGTCGCCAACCAATGCTTCAGGAATAGGCATACGTTGAGGGCACCCCCCGAGTGACGAAATTGAGTGCCTAGATCCAGATGATGGGGACTTTCGGAGACGAGCGTTCGAGTGGATGGACCCGCCCAACGTTGATTGCTCGGCACAAGGGAATCATTCAGAACCAGCCTGCCGCCGTTTTCGCGGTTGCCGCAACACCCATGCCACCATTCGTCCCCCACTGTTATCGCCAACAACGTAATCTCCCGTTGGCATGATTACGCACTCACAGTGTTGTGTCAGCAATACCAACTTTTTGCCGTCCTGGGCCACGAGCCGCTTCTGAAAGAGTTCCTTCAGTCCCTCCTTATCTTGCTGACTCAGCCCGACAAGCAAGGGATCATCTATGGGCAATGACTCTCTCCTGCATAGCTCGTTCATAATAATAAATTGACTAAGGGTCACTACGAACGGCTGCCATTCCCTAGGCGGAACCTGGGTCTCAAGCGACTTCTTGCTCGCCGCATGCTCCCAGTACTCCCATCCTGCCCGTCCGTGTCGTCTCAATGCTCGACACGACAGGAACAGTGTTGCCCTCTCCATGCTGAGATCGTCAGCAAACCACTCCGGCATTGGGAGGTGTTGCGAGAGTCGGTTCCAAATTAGTTCTAGGAGAAAAATTACCGGGTTTTCGCTGGATGAGGTTATGATTGGCCACCTTTCACCTTGCATTGGTACTGAATATGGGTGGCCGTTTAGCTTCAGCAAGCTGTACTTTCCGCAGATTAGTAGCTGGGGAAGGCTCCCGGCTCCAAAGCCACGCCGGAACACGTTCTTGTGGAGGAAGTGCGTAAATGCACGCCTGAATGAAAATTCCGAACGGTAACCGGAATATCCAACAACGATTCGGACCGGGGAGAGTTGCTCCATGACAAGAGTGTGATAGAGCATTTCAAGATGGAAGGGAAGCTTTTGCGGATTCCGGGGCAAGGCGGTCAGGGTTCCGGGACGATCCCGGGCGGCATTCCGAAATGAAGCCGGTCACGATTCCGGGATGAATCCGGTCACCG
>Ga0315279_10002965_pt1 | contig 24417 bp, 25 predicted proteins | sample YL17G06_20_MG_FD_203694 | JGI IMG/M metagenome (GOLD analysis project Ga0315279, IMG submission 203694) | Sediment microbial communities from Yellowstone Lake, YNP, Wyoming, USA - YL17G06_20 | ecosystem: Environmental > Aquatic > Freshwater > Lake > Sediment | place: USA: Wyoming | collected...
ATTATTGGCAAATTTAAATGGGTAATAGTCTTTGTTTTGATTATCAAAGGATTTCCATCTCTTCTTGGCTAGAAAGACTTAAAACCCAAAAGCCTCTTTTTGTAACATGGCTCAGACGATTATAGGCATAGTTGGTATGCCTGCTTCTGGCAAGACTGTTGTTGCAGAACATCTGGCAAAAAAACCTGGTGCGATGAGAATACATCTTGGCGCATTCATATGGAATTGGCTGAAAAATAGAGGGGTCAAGCCGTCGGAAGAAGCAGGTTTGATGGCAAGCCTGTATTTATGGGCAGAGTATGGTGATATTCCTATTGCTAACTGGGCTATTAATCAGATAAAGAATGCAAAAAATAAGAAATTGATAATCATCGATTCATTAAGAACCATGGATGAGGCGCAAGCATTTCAGTTAAGGTATGGAGGTAATTTTCACATTATTGCAGTTTTAGCCTCGCCCGCAGTAAGGCTGAAAAGAGCACAATCAAGAGCCCGCTTTGGATCCCTATCAAAGCTTGAATTCAGGATGAGAGACCGAGAGGAATTGAGACTGGGAGTTGGAGACTTGATTGCAAGCTCAAACCACTATATTGATGGCAATCAAAACATAGCTTCAGTAAAGAAGCAAGCAGACGCAATTCTAAAACACCTGAGTTAGACACTTTTTGAAGCTTTTGCGTATAACAATCCTGTTTTAGCATCGAACGGTTTAATTTTGACTTCAAAGCCTTTGCTTTTCAGAAAAGACTTGAGGCGAATGACGTTTTGTTGTAGGTCTATGTTGTGATACTCTAGACTAATCTTATCAATTTTTTGAATTATTACGTTAGGGCAATTAAAGAGTATATCAAATTCCGCGCCTTCACAGTCCATTTTTAAGAAATTTATATTTTTTATATTGTTGGCTTTACAGAAGTCAGCTAGCGATATTGTTTGAACTGTATCTTGCTTTTCGCCGCCAAATAACAGAGAATGGCCTCCAGTGTTATTTTCAGAGAGGGCAAGATTGGCATATCCAGAATTTTTGTAAAGTGCTTTGTTAAATGAAACCACGTTTTCTATTTTATTAAGCTCCAAATTATTCTTTAGCATAAGAAAATTTTCTCGCATAGGTTCGAAGGAGTAAATTACTCCTTCTCGTGCATTTTGGGCGGCAAAAACCGAAAACACGCCTATGTGTGCACCAACATCCAATATAATATCTTTTGAATTAATTTCAAATCCCGCAGGAGTATAGCTTTTGTCACGCCAAATGTCGCGTATCAAGCCTCTGTCAACAGTACGAGGTCTGCAGCAGAATTTTATGCCGTTTTTAAGGACGTAGGTAATCTGTTTAGTGCGTGTTAATATTATACCTTCAGCAAAGTACACAGGCCAATTTCTAAACAAGCGCATAACTATGAGCATTCTGCTTAGCTTTTCTCGTAAATCCATTAGGTGTTTTATTTAAATTAGATTTAAAACATTATTCACTTGCGAGAGCATCTAACTTGAAATATTGTCAAAATTGGCTTTCAAACACCAAAACTTATAAGCTTTTTACGAAAACTATTTATTCTTGTTGTTTTGATAATCAGACATCGGTGGTGAATATTCATGGCTGAAGACAAAAAATACTCAAGAACTCTCGTAGGAAAAACCGTTGTTTCAAAAGCTGGCAAGAAATTTGGCATTGTTGGTGATTTAATGTTCGAAATAAGAACAGGCGAACTAATCTATCTTCTAATTAAGCAGCCAACAGCTTATGCAATGACTCTTGACCTTGAAAAGACAAAAGATGGCGATATAATGGTGCCATTCAGCTCGCTAATAGCAAGCGGAGACTTCGTTGTCATAGCTGAAGAAGACATAGTCTAAATTTTTTCATTTTAAATTATTTTTTATTATATTTACTATCTTTTCGCTAGCGTCACCATCTCCAAACGGATTTTTCCAGAATTTCTTCGCGCCTAACATAAGTTCTGTGCTAGCAATTATTTTTGAAGGGGCGCACCCAGCCAAAACGCTTGCACCAACATAAAGTGATTCTGGTCTGTCGCTCTTATCTCTCAAAACCACGCACGGCACGTTTAAAGAGCAAGTCTCTTCTTGTACCCCTCCCGAATCTGTCAAAACAAGTTTTGCATTTGATTCTAAGCTAAGCAAATCAAAAAAACCCAATGGTTCAAGTATTTTTAAATTATTTATTTTTTGCAGTTTATCCCATAAAGAAAATTCCAGTAATCTTTTCTTTGTTCTTGGATGAATGGGATAAACTATTGGTAAATTATATTTGTCTGAAATTAGATTCAATCCATTAATTATGCCGTTTAGTTTTTCTGCATAATCCACATTCTCTTCCCTGTGCGCAGTTACTAAAAAATATTCTTTTTTGTTTAATTTTAGATTATTGAGTATTTGAGATGTTTTCTGTGCTTTGTCTAGGTTCCTTTTAACAACATCGACTATAGTGTTACCCGTCAGATGAAGTTGTGGTTTGAAAACACCTTTGTTGTACAAACTTTCTTTTCTACCGATCCCTTCTTCCAGAAGATTTTTTTGTGCCAGTTCTGTTGGAGCGAAAAGATAATCAGAAATATGATCAACTATAATCCGATTGTATTCTTCAGGCATTCTCCTGTCAAAACTTCTCAGGCCAGATTCTACGTGCCCTAAAGGTATGTGCAATTTTGTGCTAACAAGAGCTCCCGCTAAAACTGAGTTTGTGTCCCCCAGCACAAGTACGATGTCTGGGTTTTTATTTATTAGTGTTTTTTCTATACCAAGCAACATTTTTGCAGTAACTTCTGCATGAGTTCCAGAACCAACATTCAAATTTTGCATGTCAGGACATAGGTCTAATTCTTTGAAGAATATTTTATCCATTGCAAAATCATAATGTTGCCCTGTGTGCAACACAAAGCTTTCAATATTCTGAACACCCAATTCATCAATTAAGGAAGAAAACTTAATTATCTCCGGTCTAGTACCGAGTATGATTCCGCATCGCATTTTTTAATCTGAAATGAAAATTTAATAAATGCTGTGATTAAGTTCATTTGTTCATTTTTGGCCAGAAATTGATAAGTCGTCTTCTTATTCGCTGAGAAAGACTTTTTAACATTCCTTTTATCCTTTTTTTATGCAATTGAAGAAATTGAGAGACAGTTTAGTAGAAGCTAAACTTTATTATAACCGAACGGCGTCTTATCTCAGCATATTTAATTTCTTAATGATAGCATTAATTTTTCTAAATACAACAGTTTGGAGCTATGGTTTTATTCAAAAAATATTTCCAAATCACAATATCTTTTTGCTCAGCGGCATTGCTGGAGTTCTTATAGTTATGACTGTGATAGGTTATATGGATACCAAGCTTAAAATTTGGCGTACAGAATCAGAACGCGGTTTAACCGCAGATCGTAATCCGCAGCTCGTTGTTGAGGCCTTTCAATGTGCCAAAATGCTTAACGATCTAAAAAACAAAGGCAAAGACACAAAAGAAGTAGAAGAACATCTTGATAGTTTATTTGCGCGCTGCGGACTAAATAAAGAATTTGACCATTTTAAAAACAACACCAAATAGGCTTTGGTGATGCGTATCTTTATAAGATTTATTTTGTGCTAAGACCTGTAGTCGCAGCAAAAAATGAAAATATGTTTCGTTAGAATCATGCCATATCCGAATACGATAGGCGGCGGAACAACCCATTTAAGAGATCTGTCACGAGCGCTTGTTGAAGAAGGACATGAAGTTCACATCATATCTGCTAAGCCCGAGCAAGAGAATAGAGGAATTCTAGCAAAAGAAAGAGCAACAATACATAACGTTGGAATGCGACACAAAAAGTTCTCGGGCAGACCATACTGGCTGCCGTGGGAATTTCTTAGAAGAATTTTATTTGAGGTAAGTTTTATGATTTCGTCCTACGCACTCGTGAAAAAACTAAAGCCAGATGTTATTCATTGCCAAACGGCATTGACTGAAGCATTTCCATTTGCTCTTATGAAGGAACCATTCGTGATAACTGAACACGGCGTTCACATTGCTGGAATTGAAAAACTGTATTCAAAAAGAAAAAATCCTATTTCAAGACCAGGGATTGCAATTTATAGATGGTTAGAAAAGTTTAATTCTAAAAGAGCATACAAACTTATATGCATAAACAACGAAGCAAAAGAATATTATAATAAACTATCCGGAAAGAAATGTGAAATTATAGGAAATGGCCTATTCATAGAGAATAAAAATATAAAACAAAAGAAAAACAGGATTTATTTTACTCTCTCGAGGTTATCAGAGCAAAAAGGGTTAGATTATTTGCTTGGGGCACTTAAAATATTGGATGATAAGGGCATTAATTTGGAATGTCACATAGTTGGTGATGGTGAGAAAGAATATGTTAAGAGACTAAAGAATGACGCTTCGGAATTGAAAAATATAAAAGTAAGATTTTTAGGATTCATAACGGAGGTGGAGAAGAAAAAGGTTCTTGAAGAAGGAGCCATTTTTGTTATGCCCTCCAGGTTTGAGCCGTTTGGGATCACGCTTCTTGAGGCTATAGCGCATAATTGTGCAATTATCGCATCAAACACCGAAGGTCCAAAGGGCATAGTAAAACCAAGCTTTGGGACCCTTGTTAATTTCTCCGACGAGAAAAAGAGGGTCAGTAATCTCGCTGACGCAATTGAGAAATCACTTAAATGGGATATTAAGAAAATGGGCGAAAATGCACGAAAAGAAGTTGCTAAATATGATTATAGACTGATAGTGAAAAAATATATCCAAATTTATGAGGAGTTTATTAAGAAATATGGAAAAAGATAGATGGCAGAGCTTGTGGGAGCGTTGTCACGGCTCAGTATATCAGAGTTGGGACTGGGCAGAATCCAATAAAGTAAGTGGGAAAGAGCCAATATTCCTAACAATTGAAGAAAATTGCGAGCTCAAAGCAGGCATATTATGTTTTCCTGTCAAAATCAAAACTCCATTTGGAATAAAAACAATATTGTTTGCAGAGGGTACGCCTTTGTTCTTAGAAAAGAGCGCTGGAGAAAAAATCCTTGAAGTATTTAGGACCGAAGCAAGCAGATATTTTTATGGGACCATCGCTCCGACAGCAATAGACCAGAGGGAAGACATTTTTTCTAGTTATAAAAAAGTGTGCAATAACACCCTAATTGTAGATTTGCAGAAGCCAGAAGAAGAGTTGTGGAAGAACTTAGAAAAGAAATCTGCAAGGTGGGGCGTAAAGACTGCTCAGGGCAACAGGCTGCAGTTTGAAGAATGCAAGAGCCAAATAGAACTAAAAGAATTTTATGAAATTTATGAGAAAAAAGTTTTGAAAGAAGGATTTGGCCTAAAAACACTTAGATTTTTGAAGATATTATTAAATAGCAATTTAGTAAAACTTTTTTTAGTTAAAAAAGATAACAGAATAATTGCTGGCGGAATAATTTTATTAGATTGGGATTATTCGATATTGAGTTTAACGGCTGCAAACGAAGAAGGATACAAATCGCAAGCTATGTCATTTCTTTATTGGAATCTCATATTATTCTCTAAAAAAGCGGATAAGAAGTATTTCGACATGGGGGGTTATGATATTGAAGCAAAAATAGGCGATAAAATGTATTCTATTAACAAATATAAAGAGAATTTTGGCGGGTTTATTAAAGAGCAATCGATTTATGCAACAAATTGGACTTATCCTTTTGTAAGATTGCTTATGAAGAAGATGAGGTTTATTAAAAAATTGTATAAAAAATAAAAATTAAAAAGCTTTGTTAGCAGATCCTGCCATGAAAGTAACTCATCTGACATTATCTTTTCTTACAAAAATTTATTCTATAAAGCCATTGACTCCTGTGCTTAGAAAAATTAAAAATTTTTTATTTAACCCCATAATTTATAGGGGAAGCAGCGTTAATTGTCCTATTTGCAACTGGAAAGGTGGGTTTTTTAAAAATGGTGAAATATGCCCGAATTGCGATTCGCGGGAACGACACAGATTAATTTATTTATTTTTAAAGGAAAAGCTGCCAAAAAATAAAACGCTTAATCTTTTACATTTCTCACCAGAAAGATCAATCAGGAAGTTTTTGAAATCTTACAAGAACATTACTACAGTAAGCGCAGATATAGCACCGGAAATTTTTTTAGCAGATAGAAAAGAAGATATAAGGGAAATGACTTTTAAGGATAATTCATTTGACGTCATTTTGTGCAGCCACGTTTTAGAGCACGTAAAAGAAGATTTAATGGCTATGAAAGAACTAAGACGCGTTTTGAAAAGGACAGGGTTTGCTATTTTGCAAGTGCCTATCGATTCCCCACATAAAACCAAGACTTTTGAGGACCCAAGAATCCAACCCAAAGATTACTTGAAATTTTATGGGCAACCAGATCATGTGAGGAGATACGGACTTGATTACGGGGACAGGTTAAAAAAAGCTGGATTTAAGTTAACCGTAATTGATTTTGTATCAAAATTACCTGCGGAAGACGCCGCTAGATTTGGTTTAGATAAAAATGAGAAAATATATTTCTGTGAAAAGGAATAGCTTAGTAAAGAAAATATGCAAAGCCTTTTATCAATTTCGTAGCGATGAAAACTATGAAGATTTGTGTTACCGTAGACGCTGAAAAAGATCCGGACGGCACTTATGCTGGCTTGGTAAACGGGTTACCTAAATTGCTGGCTATTTTGGACAAAAAAATGGCAAAAGCTACGTTTTTCGTTACTAGCAATTGCCTCAAAACGCACCCAGGCATCTTTAGGGAATTGAAGCGAAAAGGTCACGAAATCGCCCTACATGGTTTTATGCACGAGAGATGGGATGTTTTGAGTGTGTGTGAAAAAGAGGAAAGGCTGGATAAGGCGATAGAGATTTATAAAAAAATACTGAAAGAAGATCCAAAAGGCTTCAGAGCGCCCCAATTCTCTGCGGATTTCAACTTAATAAGATTGCTTGAAGAGAGAGGCTTTACTTATGATTCTTCAATAGTACAGTTTCCACTTTCACAAGCAATATTCTTTCCTTCAAGATTTCCTCTGTATTTAGAGCAATGCAAATTTATGGAAAAAATAAAAAAACAAAAAATGAAAATAAAAGAAATACCGGTGTCAAGTTTTATTTTGCCAATTTCCGCATTTTCATTAAGAAAATTGCCTTTTCCAGCGTTTAGTGCTCTCGCAAGGTTATCATCTTTTCTCAGAAAAGACAACACAGTGGTTTTTTTATCGCATTCATATGAATTTAACGATAAGAATATCAAAAAACTAGAAAAATTCTTATCAGCTATGTAAAATGGAAACAAAGAAGGCTTGGGACGAGCACGCAGAGCGATGGGAAAGTTGCATTAAAACTATTGATTTTCTCGGAAAACAAGAGTTAGCCAAAAATAAAAATTATTTCTTTAGTTTCTTTCATTCTCTGAAAGAAAAGAAAAAAATTTTGGATGCGGGATGCGGGTTTGGCTACTTCTCAGTCTATGCTGCAAAGCTAGGTCACGAAGTTGTAGGAATAGATTTCTCTGAAAAGAATCTGAGTTTAGCTCGAAGATTTGCAGCCATAAACAAGGTCAAAATAAAATTCATTAAAAGTGACGTGAGATGTATGCCATTCAAGGATAAGCAGTTTGATGTTGTAATTTCTGCAGGAGTCATAGAACATGTTCCTGAAACAGGCGAGGCGGTAAAAGAGCATTCAAGAGTTCTGAAGAATGGAGGCACATTCATCGGCAACGTGCCACACAGATACACATCATTTGTTTTAAGCAAGCTTTTCTTAAGGTGTATTGGGAAGTGGGACGTAGGTTATGAAAAATCATTCAGCATTAGGAAATTTAGAAAATATTTGAGTGCTGGTGGCTTTAAAGCCATAGAAACAAAAAGATTAGAGATAGAACCGGGCATAAAATTTCCCAAATATGGGAAAATGCTAAGAATTTTAGACAAGCCGTTGTGGCTGTTAGGCTTAGGAGGGGCGCACTTCGCGTTTTTGGCAGAATGAAGATACTTTACACATGCACATATTCTGCAGGCATATCAGGAGTGTGGAATAGAGTCTATAATTTGGCCCGAGAGCTAATCAAAAAGGGTCATAAAGTCTATGTCTTTTCTTCAGATCTTGAAGCAGGCACCCTAAAGAAAGTAGAGCAACACGAGAATGTTGATGGCATTGAGGTTTTTAGATTTAAAGTTAAAAAATTTGGAAGCAAGAACGTGTTTCTGTACAAGTCTAGAGAACTAAAGACTAAACTCAGAGAGCTGATGCCAGACATCGTCGATTGTCAAACATACAGGCACCCCGAAGGGAATATAATTTCTAAAGAATGCTCGCGATTGGGCATATCTTGCATTTTGACGACTCATGCGCCTTTCGTAGACGCAAAAGTACGAGGTGTTTGGCTGTCCGTACTTTCCGATATCTACGATTTAGTTTTAGGCAGGTCCGCTCTTAAAAATTTTCAAAAAATAATTGCAATAGCAAAGTGGGAATATCCCTATCTCGAGAAGCTTGGAGTTACCAGCAATAAAATTGCTTATTTGCCGAACGGCATTCCTTCCGAGTTTTTTAGTAGAAAAAGAATTTTGAGAAAGAAAGTAAAGAAAATAGTTTTTTTTGGAAGAATAGCTCCAGTAAAAAACATTGAAACTCTTATCAAAGCGTTTAAGCTGTTAGGCAATGAAGATATAGTTCTTAAAATAGTGGGGCCCGCCGAGGTAGAATATAAAAAAGAGCTTGATATTCTGATAGAAAAGCTACAAATCAAAAATATCATATTCGAGCCCGCCGTTTTTGACTTGGAGAAGAAAATTGATGTTTACGGTGATGCAGAAATTTTTGTTTTACCATCTAAAAGAGAAGGCATGCCTCAGGCATTAGTGGAGGCCATGGCTTCTTCTTGCATAGTTATAGCATCTGATATTGTGGCTTGCAAAGAATTGATAGAAGATGGGAAAAATGGATTCCTGTTCCGACAAGGAGACGAAAAAGATTTAGCAGAAAAACTTAGCCACGTTATCAAAAACTACCCTGAGCTGGGAAAAGTTATTAAGGCTTCTAGAGAAACTGTGCTCGATTTTAAATGGGATTCCATAGCTAGAAAGCTAGAAAAGCTTTACTATCAATATCGGAGGCAATCATGAAATTATCAATATTTGGGCTGGGGTATGTTGGACTCGTCACAGCGGTTTGTTTAGCAAAACTTGGCCACGATGTAACTGGCGTGGACATAAGCAAGATAAAGATAAGCCAATTAGAACGACTTGAGACGCCAATAAAAGAAGATAAGTTAGATAGCTTACTTCTTGAAGTTATGAAGAATAAGAAGTTTAACGCAACTTCTGACATATCTTTAGCCGTAAAAAATTCCGAAGTAAGTTTTGTCTGTGTAAGAAGCCCTCTTCGAGAAAATGATGACCTTGACATTTCAGAAATAGACAAAGTTTGCGAAAATATTGCAGAGCAACTAATGACTAAACGGGGCACGAAGCACGTAATTGCTATAAGGAGTACTGTAACACCAGGTTCAGTTGATAGATTGTATGAAATATTTAAGAAAAAAGGTCTCACTGAAAATGTTGATTTTATTATTGTTGCGAATCCAGAGTTTCTGCGAGAAGGTACCGCGGTAAAAGATTTTTTTGAACCTCCACACGTAGTAATAGGATCCGAAAGCGTCGAAGGCTCTGAAATAGTTGCCTCTGTTTACAAAGACATCAAAGCACCAATATACAAAGTTTCAACTAGAACCGCCGAAGCCATAAAATTTGTCAATAATGCGTGGCATGCACTAGAAATGAGCTTCGTTAATGAAGTAAGTAGCATATGCAAAGCACATAAAATAAATAGCAAGGAGCTAATAGATTTATTTTCTTCCGATACGAAACTCAACATATCCCCATATTATTTGAGACCGAATATGGGCTACGGTGGAAGTTGTCTGCCTAAAGATCTCGGAGCCCTGCAACAGATTGGGGTTAAAGCAGGCATTAATTGTGAGCTACTAAATGCTGTTTCCAAAAGCAATATTCAACAAATAAAGAGGGCGTATAAAGTAATAAAGGGAGAAGCTCAGCAGAGAGGTAAAAATGAAATAGGTATTTTTGGCGTCGCGTTTAAGCCAGGTACAGATGATATTCGCGGCAGCCCTATTTTGTATATAATTGAAAAGCTCAGGTCTGATGGCTTCAGCGTTAAGATTTATGATCCAATTGTTAAAAAAAGTCACATAGAAAATATCAGAAATAGTTACAGAGATATAATCTATGACCCTCTATTAAGTGATCTTATGGAAGTTAAGAATTTCAAAGACTTATTGGATGATATAGAACGGATGCTTTGCCCGCTAGAAGAAGTTTTGAAATGCAGCGTAGTAGTAATTAGCGCTAAAATGCAGTGGGAAGATTTGCAAAAGCTCACCGAAGAGCAGGTCCTCGTAAATACTCGCGCAGTAATACCTATAGACAACAAAAACGAGCTCAAAGCTAAATATGTAGAAGTTTGGTGAAATGAAAGCAATAGTATTTTGCGGCGGGACAGGTGGACGGCTTAGACCATTAACTTATGTCATACCTAAACAATTATTTCCAGTAAACGGCAAAACAGTTTTAGAGCACCTGTTAGATTTGTTTAAGAAATACGATATAAAAGATGTTGTGCTTACTGTTTGCTATTTAAAAGAAAATCTAAAAAAATATTTTGGCGATGGAAGTAAATTCGGAGTAAACATTAGCTACGTAGAAGAAGAGGAGCTTTTGGGCACAGCCAATCACTTAGACCTAGCCAAAGAACATCTAACCGAGACTTTCGTAGTTTCAAATGGGGATGAATTAAAAGACATAGAACTCGATGAAATGCTTAAGCAGCATAAAGAAACCGGAGCACTAGTTACTGTCGCAATTAAAGAGGTCGCAGATCCAACAGTCTATGGCGTAGTTAAATTGGCTGGCAAACAAATTCTGAATTTTGTTGAAAAACCCAAAAGGGAGGAAGCTCCATCCAATTTCATAAATACTGGATTGTATATTATGGAGCCAGGCATTCTTAATTATGTGCCGCAAAGTAATGCTATGCTAGAAAAGGAGGTTTTTCCAAAACTCGCTAAAGAAGGTAAACTTTACGGTTTCAAATTTAAGGGGCAGTGGTTTGATACAGGAACGCTAGAAAGGTATGAAGAAGCAAAGCAAAAGTGGGCTGGAGTAAAACCTAAATGATAACTGTCGGACTTCCAGCGTATGATGAAGAAAAATGTGTGGCCGCGACCATCGCATCTATACTGAGACAAATATCCGAAGATGATGAGGTACTCGTTGTAGATAATGGATCACACGACAATACTGCCCAAGAAATAAAAAGGATGCAAAAAACCGATGCCAGACTCAGACTTTTAACGATTAAAAAAAACAACGGCAAATCGCCAGCACTTAATCTTATTATAAAAAATGCAAAATCACACATAGTTGTACAGACAGACGCTGATGTTGTTCTAGAAGATGGAGCCATTCGAAAACTAGTCAGACATTTTAAAGACCCAAAAATAGGAGGGGTCTCAGGACATCCTGTTCCAATTATACCTAAAAATAATCTATTTTATGATTGGACGGCTATGAGTTATAGAAAAGCAGGGGAATTGAGGGAAGCGGAGAGCAAAGCAGGAACATTTTGGCATATGTCGGGTTATCTTTTGGCATTTAGGAAAAAAGCGCTGAAACAAGTGCCGTTTGCAAAGGGAGCTGTTGATGCTTGGATGGGTAAAATAATCAAATACAATGGGTACAAAATGGTGTACGAACCCGAGGCTCGCGTTCTTGTTAAGGCACCCCTAAATGTTAGAGACTTCGTAAGGCAAAAAGCAAGAGTTAGGGCAGGTTACAAATTGCTTCCTGAAGGCCCAAGAACGATGAGGAAAGAGATACTATGGCTGCCTAAAGAGCTCTCGAAAATCGCCGTTAGCAAATGGCCAAGCTTCTTATTTTCCGGAATTATTTATTTTTACACTTGGATAAAGGGATTTTATTTTGCAAAAACAAACAAATCTTTGCAACAAATCTGGAAAGTTCCGGTGTCAACTAAATAATGAAAATACTTATCGTAGGCATAACTCCGCCAGAACTAGGCGGCTCGGAGAGGCATATTTTCGAAATAGCTAGGAGACTTAGAAATAACTTTGATGTCACAGTCTTAACACAAAAAGGCAGCGCATGCTCTGAGTTTGTTAAGACCATCGAATTAGAATTGCCGAAATCCATTTTTTTAAGAAATTTTATGTTTATGCTGAAAACGTTCGTATATTTCCTATCGTGCAATAATTGGGATATTATCCACATACATGAAAGTTATCTGTTTCTTTTGTCGCCTCTGCTAAGATTAAAGTGCAAAAAGCTGATAGCCACAGTTCATGGATGCTTTGGTTTCAAATATTATGAGAATTTGTTACTGAGGAAGATATTTTTTTCAGGTCTTAAGTTAGCGGATAAAGTTGTGTTTGTAGCACCAAACGAACTGGAAATTTTCAAGGGCGAGCTGAATGCAGTATGGATACCAAACGGGGTGGACTTATCAAAGTTTTACGGTTCGAAAAAAGTAACAAATAATGTGGTTTTTTGGGGCAGGTTTCACCCGCAAAAAGGCATTCCCTATCTGTTAGGGGCATTCAAAATAATTCAAAACAGCCATCCGGAGCTAAAATTAGTTTTGATAGGTCAAAAAAATGATTACGCAGCTAAAATGGAAGAGCTAGCAAAGGCGTACGACCTAAATACTGAATTTCTAGGCTTCTTACCCGATAAAGAATTAGTGTGCAGACTTCAAAAAGCTAAATTAATAGTGCTGCCTTCATTATTTGAAGGTGCGGCAATAGCAATTCTTGAGGCTTTGGCTGTAGGAAGGCCCGTAGTAACCACTGCCATACCTTCGAACCGCACAATACTTAGCGATGGGGTAAATTCTCTATTAGTTAAACCTGCTGACTCAGTAGCCCTAGCAAAGGCCATCATCAAAGTAGTTGAAAACCCGAAGCTTGCAGCAAGACTTTCTTCAGCAGCAAGTGGAATAGTCAAAAGTTTTACTTGGGATAAAGCAGTTGAAAAATTAGGATCGGCGTATCTAGATGATTAATGCTGGTGAAGTTTGGTACAAAACTTTTGGTAAAAAAATGCTAAAAAATTAGATATCAAAAGTCCAAACTTAGACCAGTAAAAGATTAATTTATTTTTAGAGGATTGATCTATTGTTTTTTTAAACAAGTAGGACCGCACGCTAAAAAATATTTTGTGCTTTTTAACTTGCAGAACCTCGGGCTTATGATGATAAAATTTTGCTTTTTCACATATTGCTAATTTATATGACTTACCTATTCTTAGAGAAATATCTAGATCTTCTCCGAAATTTATACTTTCGTCGAAGAGGAATTTCTCAAGAATATTTTTCTTGAAAGCCAGTACGCTACCTCCCAACATATCAACATAAGAAAACCCATGTTTTGTTTTTCTCAATATGTGCATTGTTGTAGGAATGAATCGATTGATGAGGAAAAACATGTCATAATATTTCCTTACTATGGTTTTTAGCGATGGCTTTCTTGTTTCGATCTCCAACGCCGTTAAGCCGCCCACTGTCTCTCCATGTTTTTTTAAAATTTGAATCATACTATTCAAAAAATTATTACTTGCGAGTTCAACATCGTCGTCCAAAAATACAATAAAGTTACCCTTAGAAATTTTTATTCCGATGTTCCTAGCTCTACTTATGCCAGTGCCTTTTTGTTTAATATAAACAACCTTTAGACCCGGTGATTTCAAATCAGAAATGTAGTTTTTTGTTAGATTACTTTTAGAGGCATCAACAATGATAATTTCATCCGGTCGGTATGATTGGCCTGCCACCGAAGAAAGGCATCTTTTGATATTTTCTAATCTATCAATAGTGCAAATTATTAGCGAAGTTTCCATTTTTTAACCGTAGGTACTTGACTGTAGGTAGAATGGATCAGATGTTATATCCGCAGGATATTCTACTTCCCAGATTTTTATTGGCCCGATTATGCTGCCTCGATAAAGTGCTAGCGGCATATCATCTTGGTAAACAAGTTTGAAATTAGGGTCAGTTTCGTTGTACAGATAGAATCTAGCAAAGTTTGTGTCCCAGACTTTTTTCGATGCCCAGAAAGCTGCGCCAATAGCATTCATGTTATTTTGATCTTGGATGTAGGGTACTAATACCAAGCAACCCTCGAACGTAGAACTTTCATTAGTTTTGAAATCATAGCGTTTGCCTCGCGCCCACAAACAAGGAACATCAAATGTATACTGCTGACCTTTATAAGAAATAAAAGCCTGTGGTGTCTGAGATCCGAAATCAGAAGCAACACTAAATCCGAAAATGCCTGCCTGCCCTTTTGGCAAGATAAGGTGCCCTATTATGTAATCTTGGTCTAAACCCCAATTCCCACCATACAGCAATAGAGTTCCATTACGAACTTCTTTAGTGCTCTGCAATGCAAAAACGCCGATAGAGCTATACCTATCCATGTTTTCGTCTGAACCAATTATTGAGAAAGCAGGATATTTGGGTATTTCCTCACTGGATATTAAGAAGTGAGTTACATTGTGCGTTTTGAAGTAAGTTAGAGTTTCGGTATCATTTTTGCCTGTTAAGAAATACCTACCGGAGGCGTGATTCCAACCCATGGAATTGCCACCATCGGTCACGGAAGCTCTTTCGCCTACGGTTGCTGTTAAATGACCATAATCCCACCAATGAGCAACTACAGAATCCTGCGGAGTTTTTTCGCGCAGGAACGTCATAGAAGCTTCCCATTGTCCCGGTACCATTGAACCCATATGGTTGTTCTGCTGTATGGAAGCCTGCGCAGCAGTTACAAAAGTAAAACCAAATAAGACAATGATAGCAATTGTGCAAGCATATTTGAAAATAGGGTAAGTGTTTAGCTGTTTTATGGCTTTGTAAGCTTCAATCACAAAGAAGCCAGCAACAATAGCAACAGCAGGAGATGTTGCAAAAATTAGTCTTACGGAATTTCTCGCTAGTACTGCAGTTAACAGGAAAAATACGACCGAAATCAGTATATGCCAATTTTCTTTAAACAAATGAGATATTTCTGGATTTTTTATGTAAGCAAGTAAATATAATACAAATATAAAAAGTAAAAAGCCAGCAAGCCAATACAAGTAAGTTGTAGAGAAGAAGCTAACTATTCCGCTTAGATTGCTATCTGTAGAGTATCTTCCAAAAATAAATGCCAAAAAGAAAATAACATAGGCACTAGCTGCAGAAAGTGCAATTTTCTTGCCCGCAGGTTTAAAGTAATGATAAAACAGCCATACAGAACCCAAAAACCCAAATAAGAAGATAGGACCAAATGATCCCCACCAATCGCTAGCAAAGTATGGTTGTGCATTTTCAGCAATCGTATAGAAAGTTCTGCCAGAGCTGCTAGAGATAAAAGATAGTATAAATTTCAAGTCAAAAAATTTCAGTATGATCGGTGATAAAGCTAAAGTGGTAATGAGTAAGGATATGTAGGGCTTTGGTACTTTTGTAGAATATATTTTTGGAATAAGCTTAGGTAGAAAATAACCTATGATTAAAAATAGTAACACCAATAAAACAAAACTGTTTTCAATAGCTTTTAGCCTCGAAATCGAAAAGTCCGCAAGCAAAAACATCAGACTCAACAAATAAGTTGCACTCCAGCAAGAATAGTTTAAGACTTTGTTTTTGCTGCTCTCCGTAAAAAGTGTAAAAATTAAGACAAAAAGTGCTATCGTAAATACCACGTAACGACCGCCACCCCAAGTCGCCAAACTAATTGCAGAAAATAAACCAGAGGCCACAGCTAATCCCATTGATTTGAATTTGTCAGATTTCCAAGCCAAAACAAAGAGCCATAAGGATATGAATATCCACAACATAGCCATAGCTTCGTGATCTGCAAAGCCAGCACTTGTTCTTTGAATGTATGCAGGTATAACTGCCAGAAATGCAGAAGCTATGAGCGCAACTTTTCCGTTAAATAATTCTTTGACCAGTAAAAAGAAAAATACCAAACTTATGGCGGTAATAACTGGCGGATAAATGATGTGCCACTCAATTTGTGTCAGATTAGAAAAGAAAACGTGAACGAATTTATAAAGATAAACCATCGTCTGCGGGAAAAACTTGAAAGATGCAGTCGGGTAGCCTAGCGGAGAATATCGTAGTACATCGATAGCAGGTAAAGTGCCGGTTTCGTAGATAGTTTTAGCATATCTGAAGAAAAAATAAGAATCCAACTCTATTAGATATTTACCTGCTAGCAAAGACAGATTTCTAGTTCGAACATACAGACTAATTAATAAAACAGGAATTAGTCCAAGCCAAAACATCCAGTTGGCGTTTCCTGAGGCAATTTTTTGTAAAAATTCACTAACCCGCTTATTCGCTTCGGGGGCAGGTGAAACTTGCTCAGGCTTGGCCTTTTGCTCAGAGTCTTCAAAAAGGAGTTTTTTTACTTTATCTAAAACAGCTTTTTTTCTCCCCTCGAGTTCATCCATCATAGAATAAAAAATACAAAAGCGTTTTATATCTTTTGAATAGGATTACGAACAAAAGGTGCTAAATTTTATATTGTTATCCGTCAAAGAGAAAGCGCATGCTCGATATTAACCTAAGTCCTAACGTACGACCCGCAGAAAGTACAGAGAAAGCAAGCAATCCTAAAGGTAGACTGCGCGCATTTTTCTCAGATAAATACAATCTTGTGTTCATATTCATTCTGATTTTTGCATTTGCAGTTCGATTATATTTTTTCTTTTTAACAAAAAACCAGACTGTTTGGTGGGACGAAGCAGAATACCTCGATATGGCAAAACATTGGGCACTGGGTACGCCTTTTGCGATTGGATCAAACAGAATGCCGTTGTTTCCATTTTTAATATATATCTTTATGAAGTTAGGTGCCAGCGAAATTCTAACGAAATTTTTTGTCAGCGTTGCCCCATCCCTTTTTGCAGTTTTTGTTACCTATGTGATAGCCAAGGAATTTTTCGATAAAAAGACCGCGTTAATTTCATCGTTCATTATGGCGGTGTTTTGGGAATTGTTGTTTTGGACTAACAGATTTCAGCCAGATATGCTGGCGATAGTCTTCAATGCAAGTGCAATATACTTTTTTTACAAAGGTCTCAAAAATCAGAATTTTAAATACGCAGTATTAGTTGCGCTCTTTTTTGCTTTGTCGTTTTTGACTAGGACTTCCGGTCTTCTAGTACCGATGATTATATTTCCGGCGGCATTAATATTTGATAATGCAAGTTTATTCAAAAAAAAGAAGCTGGCTTATTATGGCGCTATGGTTTTGTTTTCTCTCTTGTTTTTGGGCCCATACTTTTTTTGGAGCAACACCCAATTTGGTACGCCTTTTGGATTTATGGGGGCAGTGGCTCCTCCGTCAGTAACGCAGAGACCGCCAGCATTTGACGTGCTGAACGTCTTTAACACTTATTTAAACCCACTATTGTTTGTATTTTTTATAATAGGCTTGCTGAGCATACTGCAGTTTGTTCTGATAATAGACAAAATAAAGCTATCAAATCTATCAGAAGATACTAAACGAAGTATTTTGTTTTTATTATGGTTACTGATACCTCTGCTGTTTTTTATCTTTTATGTCCGCGCGCTAGAGCCGCGCTGGTTGTATATAATAGCTCCAGCAACATTTATACTGGCGGCCCGAGGGCTTGAAACAGTCAGAGCATTTTTATCGCGATTTAATCGCGTCCTAGCGATAATAGTCATTATTTCGATATTATTAGTGGGCGCATATATGCAAATAAATGAGGCCAACAACATAATTACTGTAAAAAAGGACACGTACGCGCAAGTCAAAGATGCGGCCCTGTGGATGAAAGAGCATTCAACCGGAACAGATGTTTTGGCTAGCATTTCCCAGCCACAAACGCTGTATTATTCAGATAGGGAAACAGTCATGTATTCAGAAACCAATGAGACAAGCATCGTAGCATTTTTGGAAACATACAAACCTAAGTACTTGACCATTTCGATATTTGAACTGCATCCAGAGTATATCTATAACTATGTTAGGGAACACAATAGCACCTTTGTTCCGGTACAGGCATTCTTCTTAGACTCACAACAGAGCAAGCCAGCTTTGGTCGTCTATGAGGTTAAATATGATTAAATTGAATCTCGGTTGCGGGAAAAAGTACTTAACTGGGTGGGTGAATTGTGATTTTAACACAGAAATTAAGGCTGATGTCTACTTAGACCTTTCGAAAGGCTTACCGTTCAAAAATACTTGCGTAGATGAAGTTCTTCTAGATAATAGTCTAGAACATATACCAAGAAACCTTTTTTTTCAGTTCATCGAAGAGTTACACAGAGTCTGCAAAAAAGGTGCTATAATTAAAATATTCGTACCACATTACTCTGGCATGTACGCCTCAAAACACTTGGCACATTACAATTATTTTGGCATTGGAAGCTTTGATATTTTCTCTCCCTTAACTTCCTTCAATGGTGAACGCTATTCCAAAGCTCGCTTCAAAATAAAAAAAGAACAGCTTCTTTTCTTTCACCACAATTTAGCTAATTTTAAATTATTAAGCAAACTTCCAATTAACTTTATTTTTAATTTTAATCGAATTTGGCAACAGCTAATGGAACGCTTTCAAATTTTTGGATTTGATGAAAGTTATTATGAACTTGAGAAGCCATAAATTACGCCTGTCTAAACTTCAAAAGTTTATTAACGCTTTTTAATTTATTATTTGCGTGTCTAAACTAAATCTCGGTTGCGAAAATGAATATAGGAAAGGTTGGGTAAATCTCGATATCGACAAAAAAGCAAAGGCGGACGTGTATCATAATTTGAATACGTTCCCGTATCCTTTCAAAAATGACGAGTTTGACGTGGTTTTAGCTTCGCATATTCTGGAGCATCTCGAAGACGTAGAGAAGGTTATGAAGGAGATTTACAGGATTTGCAAGAATAGAGGACAAGTATATCTCGAAGTTCCGCATTTTAGCAACCCTTTTGGTCTATCGTCTCAACTCGACCATAAACATCTTTTTTCATATGTGACCTTTGGGGAATGGCATTGTAACAAAGAGCTTTTCACAATGTTTGAAGTCATGAAGAAAAAATATCATTTACGAGAGTTAATTTTGCTTTCCTTAACAAAATTATTAATCCATTTATCAACCTATTCCCGGTATTTTATGAGCGATTTTTTTCTTATATGCTTCCAAGTTCAACAATTGTCTATGTACTTAGAGTAAGAAAGGACAAAAAGTTTCAGGAGACGAAAAAAGCATTCTTAAGTTCTATGGAATCCAGGCATAAGATGGATAACTTGAAGTTTATAAAGGAAATATAGATTGATTAATGAAGTTCACAAAATTCCTCCATTGCAGAGATGAAGTTATTGCGTTGCGATCTTTCCGAGAATTTTTCAATCGACCCAATTATTTTGTTTTTATATTTGAATTTAAACTTACGTAGCAGGATATTCTCAACCTTTGCCACAAAATCGTTTAAGTTGTATGGATTAGCAAGATATCCATTTTCATGTTGAATAACATATTCGTTAGGTCCTGCGCCGTCATTCCAGGCTACAACAGGAGCTCCGCATGCCATAGCTTCTATCGGAACTAAACCAAAGGCTTCTGCAGGAGAAGCAAATAGAAAAACTTCACAAGCAGAGTACAGCTTAACGAGTTCTTTTTGCTCTACGAGACCGATCAGTTTGACTCTATCTCTGACGCCTAGTTTTGTTGATAGGGCTAGAAGCGTTTTTCTGTAAGCTTCAGATAGTCCTCCGGCTACGACAAAATCGAGTTTCTTATCCGCGAGTTTTGAAAATACTTCGATTAGCCAGTCGGTCTTCTTATCAGGGACTATTCTTCCTGCGGTAAGAACGAATCTGTGGTTTAGATTAAATTTTTGTAAAACATCTGAGAATGCAATCGTAGGTTTGAATATGGAGTTTAGCGGAGGGTAGCTTATCACCGAATCTACGCCATATATTTTTTTGATTTCCCTCCTAGTGAAATCGCTGTTAGCAATAACTAGCTTATTCTTTATCCACTGCTTATCAAGTATTTTTAGGATAGGTCCAAGGAACAGACTAGCGAAGAAAGTAAATTTTCTTTTTAGGTCGTTAGCCCAAAGCCATCTTTTCTTTATGGGAAAGTAAATGAATTCTAGAGGCAAATAGTAAAAAGCCCTTTTGCAGTCAAAGATTCTGGAAGTGAAAATCGAAGGGAAAGAGTAGGCAATAACTAGATCTGGTTTATATGATCTGAGATTATTCAAGCCAACTAGAGCAGAGAAAATTTTTGCAGATTCACCATTTTGTTTTAGCGCTGCAATCTCTCTGATATCCAGGCCCCGGAGAAATGCGTATTCTCTTGCTTTTTTGCTCACATAATTAAACAGCAAAATTACTTCATGTCCAGCACATTTTAGCCAGTTTGCATGAGTGGCCATTACTCTCTCTACGCCACCGATTTCGCTCAGGTAATCATATATTAACAAAATTTTCATTGTTTTATTATCTCTTCATTCTTATTTTCCAGCCTTCCTTTGTACTTACTTTCTTGAATCTTGCTAAAAAGGTTGCAAACGAGGTTAAAATTATCCAAAAACTAACTATTAATCCTACCCGTGTGCTTTTTTTCCAGGAGTTTTTGAACATATAAACAACTGCCGGAGCATAATAATTTTTAATATTGACATTTTGTTCGTTTTTAATTTGCTTTCTAGCTATTGCAGTTCTCACCTTCAGCCTAAATAAATCTCTCACATTTACATTGTTATATGTTACTAATCTTCTCGGCATGTTTATATTATCAAATATTGCTATTTTGTAACCCATATCCATAATATTTTTTGTCCTTTCAAAATCGTCTCCAAGAGAAAAGTTTTCTTCATACAAGTCTTTTTTAAAAATATTTGTTAGAAACATTGTTGGCTCTTTCAAATAACTTATGGGGCCCAGCTTATATGTAAGTTTTTCTTTTTGAAACTGAAACCAAAAGAAAGAACTATAAGCAACCATCTTATAACCAAGATTTCCATTTTTTATTTTTTCTTCATCCCATTCTGCAGGAAAATATTCTGCGATTCCCCCTACTTTCGGGTTATCTAAAACAGAAAAAAATTCTTTAAAATATTTTTTACGTTTTACTTCAAAAAACCAATCGGCATCATTAATAACGATTATTTTGCCTCTCGCCTTTTTAATTATTTTATTTATAACCGCTGGTTTACCTTGTCTTAAATTCAATTTATAATATTTAATTTTTTCTGATTTTTTTTTGAATTCTTTAATAACATTTTCTGTTCCATCAGTGCAACCATCTAATCCGAGTATAATCTCATAATTTTCGGAAGGTAACCTAAGTAAATTACTTACAGTTCGTGCAATTATTTTTTCTTCATTATGCGCTGCAATTAAAAAACTAATTTGTATGTTTGCCATTATTGATTAATTTTTCTATAAAATAATTGATCGTTTTTTCCAAACCTTCGTCAAGAGAAATTTTAGGCACCCAACTCAGTTTTTCATTAGCAAGACTTATATCTGGTTTTCTTTTCATAGGGTCGTCAGTTGGCAATGTATTATAAACGATTTCAGATTTGGAATTTGTGAGGGTTATAATTTTATTTGCTAATTCTAACATGGTTATTTCATTTGGATTGCCTAAATTTATGGGGCCCGTGTGTTTTGAATTCATAAGCAAATACAGACCTTCAATCAAATCAGAAACGTAACAAAAGCTTCTCGTCTGCAAACCGTTGCCATTTACCGTTAAGGGTTTATTTTCCAAAGCACGTATTATAAAATTAGACACAACACGACCATCATTTTTAGACATTCTTGGGCCATAGGTATTGAAAATTCTTGCAACCCTTATGGGAATATTTAATTGCCTATAGTAATCAAAAAATAGTGCTTCAGCCACGCGTTTGCCTTCGTCATAACACGCCCTCGGACCAATACAATTAACATTCCCCCGATGCGTTTCTTTCTGCGGATGTTCTAGGGGGTCGCCATAGACCTCAGAAGTTGAGGCTTGCAAAATATTAGCTTGGTGCAATACTGCCATATCAAGCATATTTACAACACCAACAGTGTTGCACCTTATCGTTTCCACGGGTGCCTTTTGATAATGTATGGGTGATGCGGGGCAAGCTAAATTGTATATTTGATCAACAGATTCGTGCAGGATTATTTTTTCTGTAATATCGTGCGGTATAAATTTAAAATCTTTATTTTCAAGCAAATGTTTGATATTGCTTTTGCTGCCGGTAAACAGGTTGTCCATACAGATCACTTTACAATTTTTATCTAATAAAAATTCACAAAGATGACTCCCGAGAAAGCCGGCGCCTCCAGTTACTAATATGTTTTCCATGTCCTTAGCTTTAGTCAAAAAGGATATAAATATTTCTAAGATAATTTTATGCGTGGCCGAAGGAATATCTGAAGATTAGAATGGACAGTATGGGAGATTTACTAGTATAATCGAGAATTATACTATCGCCTAATTTTATTTAATTTCTTTTTAGATGGAGAACATAACAGACGCAATTGTAAAATTGATAAAAACATTTGCGGCACCAATTTGATAAACCACTTGCTGAAATTGAAGTGTGCACCTGTTTTATATTCCCAGACCGTGGGCAGCTCTTTTATATCGAAACCTTTCGAGTGCGCCCTAAAAAGCAAATCTACGTCGAAAGCAAATTCAGTTATACCTAATTTAGGCAAAACTGCAGTAATAACATGCTTTTTGAATAGCTTTGCGCCGCACTGAGTATCTTTGAATGGCAGTGAAAATAATAATCTTACGAGGAGATTAAAGCCACGGCTTCCGATTCTCTGGAGCAGTGGCTCCTTTTTGATTAGTTTTGCACCCTTCACTTTCCTGGAAGCTATGGCCCCATCACAATCTTTCAATGCATCCATTAGCTGGCCAAATACCTCTGGTTTTGTGCTGTTATCCGCATCTACGAAACCAACACATGCCCCTTTTGCCAAAGAAAAACCCTTGATTATAGCTCCACCTTTTCCTAGTTTTTCTTTTGAGTAAAAGTATTTTACTCTTTTATCTTTCTTTGCAAATTCTTTTACAATTTCAGTTGTGTTATCTGTGCCTTCTATCACCACGAGGAATTCAAAATCTGGAAAATGTTTAGAAAAATAAGTTAGGTATTCGCGCAGCGTTGGCTTTATTCGATTGGCTTCGTTATATGCAGGTATTATCAAGGATATCATACTATGAAAAACGCAATTGTCGCCAAGCACAGTTCCGTTGCGAGTAATGCAAATACTGTTGCTCTTTCGGTTTTGAATATCTTTGCATAAACATGAGTTAAGCTGCCTGATTTTTCTGGAACTTTTAATGTACCGTCACGCTGAGGCATTCCAAAACTCTCAATTTTGAATTTATATCTGGCTTTTAGTGCCAATTCTATGAAATAAGGCACAAATAGGAAAACAGCCAGTTTTTCTGCATTGCCCAGTATCGCAATAGCAGCTATTAATGCGCCGATGGCATAAGTTAAACCATTTCCCGGGAAAACTCGAGCAGGATACCAGTTAAATAACAAAAACCCAAGCAGAGCGGCAACAGCAATAAAACTAACAAGGCTTAACCAAGGTGCAGATTTGAATAAAATCAAACCAAGCGTTGAAAGAATTATTGTGCCCATGCCCGCTTCTAGGCCATTCATGCCCGCCAGCAGATTAAAACCATTAGCGGCACTCATTATTGCAATTGGCGTAATTAGTATGGGGTACAATATTCCGAAATCGATTGCACCAAAAAAAGGTATGGACATTACGGAGTGTCCAGCATTTAGTACTGCGATTGGAATTGCTATTGGAATTGTGAGAATGGGCTTAAGCCATTGCGGCAATCCCTTTTTCCACCCCAAAATGTCGTCTATAAATCCTAAAAAACCCGCCAAAAGCAAAGTCGTAATAATCGCTAGAAGTAAGATAAATCGTTCAGAAGTATGCATGATGAATGTTTTGACGAAAATATAGATGAGTGTGCCAAAGACAGTACTGAAAATTACTGCAAGCCCTCCGGATTCTGGCACGTCCCGCTTTTCAAATTTATTCATATCTTTTCCAACAAGACCCGCTCTTCTAGCAGCTCTTATCCATGCTTTGGTCAAGAAAACAGAGGCGGCGAAACTAACCAAGAGCATTAAACCTGCTAAAATAATATAGTTGCTGAGCATTGAGTAACCAGGCTAAAATAGTCTTAAAAAATCATCGAATCAGCGGGCTTATACCAACTTCTATCAAACCCGCAAATAGCAGTAGGATCACAGAGACTCCGATAAGGCCAATTGTTGCCCTGATGGTTTTCTGGAACTGCGGCGAGTCA
>Ga0315279_10002966_pt1 | contig 24417 bp, 25 predicted proteins | sample YL17G06_20_MG_FD_203694 | JGI IMG/M metagenome (GOLD analysis project Ga0315279, IMG submission 203694) | Sediment microbial communities from Yellowstone Lake, YNP, Wyoming, USA - YL17G06_20 | ecosystem: Environmental > Aquatic > Freshwater > Lake > Sediment | place: USA: Wyoming | collected...
TGTAACTCCTGAAACAGTTCGCAAGTATATCGAGTACCATCGTACCAAAGAAACGAATCTCCCACAACAATTAGAGCTTTTTTAGGCAAGCTCTTAGAAGCCTCGCCTTTAGGCGGGGTAATTCACTTGCTTTTTAAAAGAGGGATTTTGATTAATATCAAAACATTGTCAACTGACCTTCGCTTCGAGGAACGAAAACTGCGCAGGGGATGATCATCTCCTGCATTGATATTCCTCCATGCGCATATCGAACAGTATGAGCGGATTCCTGTTCCTTTGCAGAAGTTACGTACCTTCCCGATTTTGCAAATCCATATTTCAATATGCCAGACTCTGACGGCATCTTTGCGTTCTCTGTGCTGAAAAACACGAAATCTGCGGATGTAATGTTATTAGGATTGTTAAAGCTTTTTAGTCCTATATATCTCCTATGCGGGTCAGCCTGACTCCTATCGGGTGCAATTATACCTTTTCCCATCAACTCTACAAACCCATGATCAGACAGAATGAAAACTAACGAATTTGATGGGATTTTTTCCAGATATGGCTGGATCGTATTGTTAAAATTGACTTGCACCTCCTCGTATAATGTGACGAGATTCTGCGTTGTAGTGTGAATTTTTAAGTCAATCAGTGAAAAAACTACTGCTTTGATCTGTACCTTCTCATCAAGGAACCTGAGCATATTGTCTCTCTGACCGGGCGATTCCCCTGAAGTTTGAACCTGTGCAACCTGCAAAGGTCTTAAAGCTGATTCCAGTAACTCGTTTTCGTTATCTGAATGAAAATCTCTGGGAAACTTACCCGCAAAGATTGAACCTCTTGACCATTCCGTTGTGCTAGGAAGTATAGACACTATCGGAATAACGTCCTCCATTGCCAGTTTACCATGAAACATCTGCAATATGCTGGGTTTCAATAACTCCCATTCGTCCCATCTCATACCGTCAAAAATGATTATGTATGCTGACTGATCATTACTTTTTATGTATTTATCAAATGAAGGTCGAAAAATTTTTGGTATGAAATCCGTCATCATTAATGGTCTGGATTTTTCAACTTCCATAACCCATAGTGAATAATGCTTTTGGATAAGGTCGGAGAAGCTTTCACTAAATCCTGTCATTAACTGCCTTACGTCGTCAATCATTTTCTGGATCAAAGCAGATGAAAGAAGGTCACACTTAAAGTTCAGCGTTTCTATCCTATCACGTATCAATTCTAAGCGTGAAAGATATTTTGGATATATATCCTGAGTCCACGAGTTTATATCGTCCCTTCGATCTCTGGAGTGCCACCAGTCTTTCTTCTTTATCTCGCTTATGAGATTCAAAAATTCACAAATAAACGAAAACTCGTCGAAAGTGTCCTTGATACGCACGTATCCAGAATCGTCTTGCAGGAACAAATGCCTCGTAGTTATGTTTTTCAGGATCGCATCTCTTAACTGCTGGGTTACAGCGATAGATGTGGAAGACGATACCATAGCCCTAGCAACTGTGCGGAGAGCTTCTTTTAAGGGAATGCAGAAGCATCTTTCTTTAGAAGCGTATTCGCCAGCTTTTGTGATGTTTCCACCGCTGACCCCAAGCCATCCTCTGAATAGCCGCATCTTTTCTTCGTCCTGATTCAGCCATTCCTCGACGACTTTGATCTGATTCAGGACACGATTCGGATCACGCTCTATCAACTGCTCACATATCTCCTCTGCCCTTTCCAACGGAATTTCACCGTACTTTTGCCAGATGTCGTGTCCGAGTATGCGGGGTAGCAGTAATTCGTAATTTTCGCTGTGTTGAGACAATGAATGAGACAACCAGAGAAATTTCGCAAGGTCTTCGTCAGTGCCAATCTTCGCCATCAACGGGATCGCTTCATGTACCTTCTGTTCAAGGAAACTTACCAGTTGCGGATATTTATTACGAAGGTTAGCGATCTTCTCGTCTCTATCAATTTTCCTCTGTAGCTCTATGGCTTCGGTGGGTAAGAGTGTCTTCAAAAGGTCAATATTCAGTATAGCGGATAGAATCACCGCATTACATTCGGCTGAAGATATACGCCCGGGGAGTGGTTCTCTGAATTTCCGCAGTTTCTCAAGGTTATCCCAGAAATCCGAATTCTGCAACTGGTTCACGTTATCAAGCCAGTTATACCCATTCTGAGAGAACTCAAGTAAAATTTGAGGCGTTATCTCAATTCGACTACTCCGAGCTATGTAATCGGAGATGATCAGGTTTTCATCTTCGTCCTTTGATGATATTATGCAAAATCTATCATTCTGCATGTTATCTTTACGTTCTTCGAGTATATCCCTGATCTGGAGATCATTTTCATAATGGATTATCTTAAAATCCCGATCTAAAATATTTAGAGTACCACTGGTAGGTAATATTTGAGACGGGTCGAGTAATACCAGCATATTTCGTGGAGATGGTGACTTAAAGGCTATGTAAGACTGGATCAAATTTATATCCATAATTTACGCTCTAAATATGTCAATCCGCCCTGCGCTTCCAAGAGCGTAAAGCATCACTTCGGTTGCTTGAAAAAGCCCAAGCGAACCGTGCCTGCATTCACTTTCGCAGAACATCTTGATACCATCGGGACGACACCATTTACTAATTAAAGCGAAAGGCACAGGATGCCAGCTATGCCCTTTATATGTCGCCGGAGTAGAATGATCCCCGGTAATTGCTATAACATCAGGTGAAAGCTCCTCTACCCTTGGCACCAGCTTATCTAGCTCTTCGAGTAATCGTACTTTCTCGTCGAAATTTCCGTCTTCACCGGCGCTGTCCGGTCCCTTAACGTGGAAGAATATAAAGTCGTAGTTGTGAAAGACTTCTTCAAGCCTATCAAACTCACCTTCTAGTTCGTGTCCTGTATAAAGTACATCCATGCCGACGATCCTTGCTATGCCACGATAGTCGGGATATGAGGCAATAACTCCAGCATTCTCCAGTCCGTATAGTTGCTGCATAATCGGGAGTTGTGGTCGGTTGGCATATCCTCTTGTCAGGATACCAAGATGCTGTCCGTTTGGCATTTCCACAATGTCTCTGGCTTCCTTTCGCATAATTTCGTTAGCCTCACGTATAAAGGTATTAGCAACGCTGGCAGAATATTTTGATCTAGGTTTAGTAGCAACAATCCGATGCGGGAATACACCCTCGCCTGTAGCCTGCGGGTCTGAATCTGACAGGTCAGGATGCAAGCCTTCACCTCTGAAGATAACGACAGAACGATAATCCTGCACTGTTTCGATTATGATTTCAACTTCATTCATTTTAATCTGGCGGAGTAGCCTGCAAAGCTCTACGTTTTTTTCGGTAGGAAGGCGTCCTGCTCTACGGTCAACAACTGCTCCAGCAGAATTGAATCCTGCGAAATTGATACGTACTGCTATATCATCTTCCTCCATATCCAGACCGACTCCATAAGCGGCGATTGCACCTCGTCCCACGTCATAAGTAAATGGGTTGTATCCAAACAGTGCAATGTGCGCCACACCGCTTCCAGGTGAAACACCCGGCGCAATTGGAGTACTCATCCCTGTCACACCCTTTGATGCTAATCGGTCAAGATTAGGCGTATGGGCTGTTTCAAGTTCAGTCAGTCCGGTCTTTGGCAGTGGAAGACCGCCGACCCCATCAATTACAAATAATATTATCTTTGACCCATTATTCTTAAATTCCAAATGTGGCGCTATCTCAGAACTTATCATATCTACCTCCAGTAATACGGGTGCATGTAAAAGTTGTAGGTAAAATGACTGAATTCCTAAATCCCGTAGGGATGAAATATTTATAGAACACCGTGAACTAGATTAATGAACTCCGTAGGAGTGACATATTGGTATAATAAATATGTCGCTCCGCTGGAGCTTAGGTTGTTGATTTGATTAGTTTCTATAAACATTTCGCTCCTTCGGAGCTATCGAGTCACAATTTTACCTACAACTTTTACATGCGCCCCTCCAGTAAACAACGTTTGCTGTTATCTAATCAGCATGTTAATATAATCGTTATTTCTTACTTTTTACCCTATATATATCAATATTTTTCTGATTAAATCTTCATCATTCATACAGTACCTCTGCTTCAGATAAAACCTTATCCCTGAAATAATCACTCAAGTCTTCAGGTGTTTTTAGGTCTACTTGCCGCCCGATCATTTCCGATAGTTCCCTTTCCATTCTCGCCATTTTCATCAGACCTGTTCTATAATTATAGTCAAGGTCTACTAGAATATCTATATCACTATCTTGGCGGAAACTATCTCGAAGGACGGAGCCGTAGAATGCAAATTTTTTGATATGATTTTCTCGACAGAATTCTGCAATCTGTTCCTTTGTAAGATTAATTCGTTCTGGTTTCATGTATTATGCACTCCTTTTAATCCAATATCGGAACAATGTTGTCTGTTTATTTCTCAAACCTGATGCTGTCAACGGATACTTCTCCTGCTTGATCTTGCTTTCCAGACACATTAAATTTTACTGGCAAAAACTGTTCTGCTACCTGTATATTTGTCAATAGATGAAGCGTTATTTTTGACGTTGTGAAGCAGGAGTATCCTTTAGCCAAAGCCATTAAAGGCACAAGCTGATCCGCAAGATGGTAATCCACAGACTTATGTGATTGAATAAAACTTATGCAATCATTACAGGCTTCTTCTGCTACTTCTTCAGCCCTTTTACCTTTTGCTCCCAGAGACGAGAATCCGGCATAGCTATTTTCAAATTCAGTCACGAGAAACACTGCGGTTCCCGCTCCTCGTGACGGCGCATCAATTATTTCAAATTCGGCTTTCAAGTTTTCAGATTTTAATATGCTTAGTGAACGTTCCTGTTGTCTCTGAGCAATTGCAATAGGAAGATTGGATATTGCAGAGACACCTTTTATACTTTTGAGATTTCCACGCTGCGATAAATCTATATTATGTAGTCCAGCAGGATATATCTCAACCTCTATTTGTCCTCCGCCCCTTGGATACCAGCCCCACGTTTTTAACTGAATATTTGCCTTAACTCCCATTCTGGCAATAATGGGAAGATACACCATCTGTAAATAGTGAATCGGTGGACTCCAAAGAACGTGAGTTCCTCCCAAAAGCGTTACCTTTGACGTTCCGCCAGCAAAAGCCAATGGCAATAATATCGCCTGTAAAACCAGTGATACGGAGCCTGCACTCGCTTTAACATCCGAAACATCAAATCTATAATTCCCCGTATTAATTGACTTGGGTATAAACAAAAGCTCTTGAGAACCAAAAGAAGCACCCGTAACTTCAGCATCAGTTATTTTTGCCACAGCATTTACACAGGTTAAATGCTGTGCCTGCAAACCCGGTTCACGCCTTCCAGCTCTTATTTTGCTAATTTTGATCGGCTTACCAAGTAAGGCAGACATTGCAAGGCTTGTTCGTAGTATCTGCCCACCACCTTCACCAGCGGATCCATCAATCTCTAAATACATTCTATCCCCTTTATGTAACAAACAATTAGCAAATACTTATTGTTGAATTATATCACCATGTCGTTTTAAAATCAACTCTGAATACTCAAACTTTAAATGAATAGATTGACCGTAACTTATGAATCTGTTAATATATCAATACAAATAGAGGTATTGTGCAAATTTTAGATAACAAGAACTGCCTTAATATAAGGGGAGATAAAAATGTCTGACTATGATTTGGAGAAGCATCTTGCAAAAAAGCTTGAGTGGTTTCAGGATATGAGATTTGGGCTTTTTACCCATTGGGGAACTTATAGCCAATGGGGTTGTATTGAGTCATGGCCATTGGTCGAAGTTGATGAATGGGCAAGACCTGATGACCTTAAAGCATGGATAGAACGAAATAAAGATATTGAATGGTTTAAACGAGACTATTGGGCATTGAACAAAACGTTTAATCCTGTCAATTTTGATCCACAGAAATGGGCTGATGCCGCTAAATATGCAGGTATGAAATATATTGCCTTCACTACCAAACATCACGATGGATTCTGCATGTATGATACAAACTTGACCGATTATCGAATAACTGCTCCTGATTGTCCTTTTAGCAAGAATCCGAAAGCAAACGTAGCTAATGAGGTGTTCAAAACTTTCCGTGATAACGATTTCGGTATAGGTGTATATTTCTCAAAAGCTGACTGGCATAGCCCGTATTATTGGAGTCCAGACGCACCCGCCCATCATCGAAGCCCGAATTATGATACACTGAAACATCCAGAAAAGTGGAATAAGTTTGTAGAGTTCGTTTATGGGCAGATTGAAGAGCTTATGACAGACCATGGTCACGTTGACATTCTATGGCTTGATGCAGGACAGGTACGCCCTCCTGAACAGGACATAAAGATGGATCGTATTGCAGAGATGGCTCGAAAATATCAACCGGGCTTGATCGTAGTTGACCGCACTGTTGGCGGAAAATACGAAAACTATCGGACACCTGAGCAGGAAATTCCCGATAAACCCTTAGATTACGTATGGGAAAGCTGTTTGACGATGGGAACGCAATGGTCTTATAAACCAGACGATAAGTATAAATCAACTCGTGAATTAATACATCTATTGGTAGATATTGTGTCTAAAGGTGGAAATCTGCTTCTAAATATAGGACCACAGCCAAATGGTGAACTTCCTCCAACAGCACTATCGAGACTTAAAGACATCGGTGATTGGATGGCAATAAATGCAGAGGCTATTCACGGCACAAGACCAATCCCGCCGTATAAGGAAGGATGTATAGCTTTCACCAAAAAAGGCGATACTATATATGCAATATATCTTGCAGAAGATGATAAGCTACCAAAAAAGATTAGTTTGCCAGAATTGAATCTATCAAGAGATTTTAAGGTCAGTTTGCTAGGGGCTGATGGTGCAGTCAAATGGAGTGCTGGTGATAAATTAGATATTGAAGTTCCTGAATCTGTCATACAGTCACCACCATGTCACTATGCGTTTGTGTTTAAATTAGCTAAGGCTTAGGAGAATGAAAAATGAATAATCTATCAAAACCCAATATGGCAAAACCCGGTCCTGTTCAACGTGTATGGCAGGACATGGAAGTCGGTCTATTCATACATTTCAATATGTTTACCTACGCACCGGAATGGAATTTTCGGACTTTCAAAAATCATCCAAGCCCTGAACTGTTCAATCCTGTTAAACTTGATACCGATCAATGGCTAGAAGCAGGCAAGGCATTCGGGGCAAAATATGCTGTCCTGACTGCAAAACACTGCTGTGGATTTTGTCTATGGCAGACGGATGCTTATGATTACGGTGTTAAACAATCGAAATGGCGCAATGGAAAAGGTGACGTCGTTGCTGATTTTATCGAATCATGCCACAAATACGGCATTAAGCCCGGCATTTATTACAGCGTCACAGCAAATGGCTATCTAAAGGTGGATAACCCCGGTAGAGTAATATCAGGCGATCTACAGGAACAAGCCCGATATAAAGATATATGTGAACAACAACTCAGAGAAATTTGGAGCAGATATGGCGATCTGGTTGAAGTCTGGTTTGATGGCAGCGCATTATTGCCAGATGAAGGCGGTCCGGATATTGCATCATTATTAAACGAATTACAGCCAAATGCGGTAGTTTTCCAATCACCACAAGCATCTATACGCTGGGTCGGTAATGAGGACGGTGTAGCGCCATATCCGTGCTGGAACGCTGTAAAAGCTAATGGCGAATGGGGTATTGGTGATCCTGATGGTGAATTCTGGTGTCCGGCTGAGTGTGATGTACCTATCCGTAGCGGTGAATGGGGATGGAAACCAAATCAAGAGCATCTGGTCAAACCGTTGGATCACCTAGTAGATTTATATTATAGGTCAGTCGGTCATGGCTGTAATCTTCTGCTGAATTCTAACCCAGATCGTGATGGTCTTGTTCCAGAAGCTGATATGAAGCGATACGTCGAGTTCGGTGACGAATTAAATCGAAGGTTTAGCAAGAGCATAACAGAAACACATGGCAAAGGCGACGTTGTTGAGCTATCTGTTGATAAGCCAACAGTTGTTGATCACGTAATCACAATGGAAGATATTACTCATGGTGAGCGAGTTCGTGAATACGTCGTTGAAGCGTTTGCCAATGGTGAATGGAAAGAAATTTGTAAAGGTTCAGCTATTGGTCACAAGAAGATTGACAAAATTGAGCCTATTACGGTATCAAAAATACGTTTGCGATGTATAAAATCTTCCGCAGAACCGATCATTCGTAGATTAGCTATATACAATTGTCAATAGATATAACGAGGATGGGTGCATGTAAAAGTTATAGGTAAAATTGTGACTCGATAGCTCCGAAGGAGCGAAATGTTTATAGAAACTAATTAAATCAATAACCTAAGCTCCAGCGGAGCGACATATTTATTATGCCAATATGTCACTCCTACGGAGTTCATTAGTCTATTTTCATGGTGTTCTATAAACATTTCATCCCTACGGGATTTAGGAATTCAGTCATTTTAACTACAAATTTTACATGCGCCAAACAAGGAGATTTCTTACATTTATGACTAACGCACAGATTCAGATTGATGATCTCCAGCTTGTAAGAATTGGGGAAGCGGCTGAGATTGTCGGTAAAACAGTGCATAACATACGTGATTACATTCAGCGCGGACGGATCGCTAAATACAATATTCAAGGGCAACAAGTTTCTCGTGTCGGAAGTGGTGAATTAAGAGTCTCACTCCTAGAATTGACGGAATTTCTCGATCTCGTCAAGCAAGGAAATGAGAAGCATCATCATGCAGGATTGCATCCAGAACTAGGATTCTATGGATTGCCAGAATATCAGCGTACCAAGCACGTTCACAGGCTGCATCCATATCTTGGCAAATTCATTCCCCAACTCGTAGAGTGGTTCCTCACCCGCTACTTTAAAGAAGATGATATAATACTTGATCCTTTTACGGGGTCTGGAACCACTTTAGTGCAGGGAAATGAGATGAAAATGCACACTATTGGTATTGATATTTCGGAATTCAATTGCCGTATTGCAAGAGTAAAAACAATGAAATATGATATAGAAGGGGCAAGTTACGAAGTTTTGGATGCCGAGAAACGTGTCACTACCTTTAGTAGTTATTTCACTAATTCAGAAGATTCGGCTTTAATGTTGTCTCCAAATGAAAAAATTAAAAATCTTAAACAAAGCCTTTTGGATGGGTGTTCTAGTGAGTATCTAAGAAAATGGTTTGCGCCTCGAACACTTTATGAGATGCTCTATTATCGGAGAATTATACAAGACTATGCCTATCAAGATTTGCTTAGGGTTATACTCAGTCGGGCAGTACGTTCTTCCCGTTTAATAACGCATTATGATCTGGCAACGCCCAAAGTTCCCTTGCCTGTCGGACAAGAGTATTGGTGCAGAAAACACAATAGAATGTGTAAGCCAATAGAGGAATGTCTGTCTAAGATACATGCTTATAGTGGAGATACTGCCAGAAGAATCAAAGAATATGATAAACTTCGATCTGATAAATCTATCACGATCATACAAGCAGACTCTCGTATAGTTGATTTGATAACGTATTTAGATAAAGCAGGAATCAAAGAGCGTTTAGTTGATGGAATCTTTACGTCGCCTCCTTACGTTGGACAGATTGATTATCACGATCAACACATCTACGCTTATGAGCTTTTGGGAATACCGCGAAATGATGATCTGGAAATTGGTCCTAAAAGATCAGGAAAATCCAAAAAAGCACAACAGCAATATGTGGAAGATATTTCTGCTGTATTTCGCAATGTCTGTCAATTTTTACGTGATGATGCCAAAATCTTTGTAGTAGCTAATGATCGTTTGAAACTCTACCCGGAGATAGCAAAGCAAAGTGGTTTAAGAATAGTTGAGGAGTTCCATCGTGCTGTTACCAAACGTACAGAGCAAGGGGATGATCCTTATCAAGAGACTGTATTTTTTATGATGAAGGAGAAAGCTAATGCCATTATCAAATGAGCAAAAAAATGAAATATCCAGTTTACTTGAGCTTAAAATCAAGGCGAAACTTGAGAATTATAATCCAGAACCCAATAATATGCCTTTTCACACAAGACTTCTTGGCATTGATAGAATGGCTATTTTCTCATTCATCCAATGTGACTGAGGAGGTTTTATATATTTATGACTAGCGCACAGATTCAAACAGATGATCTCCAGCTTGTAAAAATTGAGGAAGCGGCTTGCAAGATTAGAGTTAATATACCTAAAGGAGATGATAGCGATGTCTAATAAAAAATTATCAGCAGAGACATTACAGGAGATAATCAACAGAATAACTGATGTTGCGCATCCAGATAGAATCATAATGTTTGGGTCATCTGCTAGAGGTGAGATGGGACCAAATAGTGATGTTGATCTGCTAGTGATTAAAGGTGGTGACTTTAGCTATCATAAGCTATTAGGTGACATCTATATGAACCTTCATGGTGTAGAGGAGGCTGTTGATGTGGTATTAGTGACTCCAGAGCAGGTAGAAAAGTATAAGGATACCCATTGTCTAGTGATTGCACCAGCATTGAAAGAGGGTAGGGAGGTCTATCATGCTTGAGAGATACCCACCTGATGATCCAAGAGAATGGCTAAACAGGGCGAATAGCAGTCTAGTGATAGCAAAGAAAGAATCTGATGACGTATACCTTGAGGATTTATGCTTTCAAGCACAGCAAGCAGTAGAGAAGGCTATTAAGGCACTTTTAATAAAATATGATGTGAAATTCCCTTACGTACATGATATAGCCAAGCTACTGGTATTACTTAGTGAAGCAGGTCTGGATATTCCTGAATACATAAGGGAATCAGAAAGGCTTACGCCCTATGCCTCTATAACGCGCTATCCAAATATATCCCCACCTGTTGATAAAGAGGATTACTATAAGTTTATAGAGATAGCTGAACGAGTTATCCAATGGGCAGAGGGGATAATAAATCAATAGGAGTAATAATCCTTATGAACCAAAACCATACCAAAGGTGGACTTTTCAGGATATGTTTGACTTAAAAAATGAGATTTTAGTAGCAGATGAATTCTGGAATTTTATTGGCGGGAATGATACTTATGTTAATCTTTTGAATGTGTTTGAGGATGTTGGTATTAAACTACGCCCAGAAATTGATGCACGTTTTGCACTGTTTAGGGTATGATTGGCATAGAAAGGAATTTACAAATGAAAATATCCGTTGAAAATCAAAAAATTATGGTTGATTCAAAGCAGTTCAATGCTGTTTTTGATGGTGCTACACTAACGAGTCTAAAGTCTAAGGATGGGGTTGAATTCTTACATCCTGAAAATCCTGATGTTCCTCTGGACGTCCTTTTTGCTGACTATTCGACTCTCGGTAAAGACAAGCGTGAGAAATGCGCTGTAACGCAACTTTCAGATACAGCGGTTAGGGTCATTCTGACCGGTGCGGATTCTGACCGTTCGTTATTGATAACGCTTGATCCATCTAATGGTGACCTGTGTATTGTTCCAAGCAGTAAGACTTCACGTCGTGGTGTAGTTTCGGTACGCTGGAACGTCAGCTTTCATCCATCTGCTGACGTCATACTTCCCTGCGTGAATGGCATACTTGTTAAGAGTGAAGCAGATTTTCCGGGAAATGACCGATTCCCGTGGCCATTTCGATGGAATGCTCAACTGATCGTCTCTGAGCGTGAGAATCATACCTGTATGATTTATAGTCGTGATACAAGCTTCAAGTTCAAGGCTCTCAATCTCAACCGAAAGGGAGATAAAATTACTCTTGGGTTTGAAAGCGAGGTAGTCGGACCAGTATGGCAAAACAATACAGCAGGCGGAGTTGAGTGGCGCATCAACGTCTATGATGGTGACTGGAAGGTCCCTGCAAGCCAATACAAAGACTGGTTGGAAAGGACTTATCAACTAGAGTCGAAACGAACATTCAGACCAGAATGGGTTGACAAAATCAATTTCTCAGTAGGTTGGGCTGGAACGGATCCTGCAATGCTGGATGCTCTTGCAAAAGTTAATCCACCAGAAAGAACGCTTATTCATCTATCAGGCTGGCGGACAGACGGATATGATATAAATTATCCAAATTACGTACCATCTGAAAAAGATAAAGTATATATGAAAAAAGCAAACGAGATGGGATTCAAGGTCATGCCTCATTTCAACTACTTCTCGGTGTATTACGATAACCCATTTTATCAGGAAGTGCGTGATTTCCAGATCAGAGGTGTACATCATAACGATCCGCAGGGATGGCATTGGCCTCCGGATACGCATGATTATACCCGTATGGCATACATCCATCCCGGTTTTGGAATATGGAGACGAAAGCTAATCGAAGTAGTCAAGGAAGCCTGTGGAACGCTTAACGCTCCTGCGGTTTTCATTGATCAGACGTTATGTACGTGGAATACTGATAATGGTTTAGTCGAAGGGATGACAACCGTTGAAGGTCTTTGGAGACTTCAAGAAGAATTTACGTCAATACATCCAGATATTGTTCTTGCAGGTGAGGGATTAAATGAAATATCTTTTCAGAGAGAGTGCTTTGCTCAAGGACATATTCACGATGGATGGGGTGATCTGAAACAGCATAACGTTGATGCGGCGCATCCGATATGCTCATACTTATGGGACAGGCATTGCCGGCTAGTTGGATATTATCATCTGACACCGGGTAATCCCGATGCTGATCTGGGTATCGAGGTTTACAGGCGCATGGGAGCAATCCCAACAGTGATCACGAACAATCCAGAGCTTATGAATCCGGCATTGCCAGCGTTCCGAAAGCTTCTTGATCTCGTTGAACGTTCCTGATAAGTATTTGAAGATTATAAGATTGAAAACATTGCTAATCTTCAATTTTGAATCTTTTAATCGAATCAAATATATCGCTCCTTTGGAGCTATGGATTTGTGTTTGCTTGTTTTCTATAAATATGACACCCCTCTGGGGTTAAATCTCTTAAGTTGATACATAAGGGGTGGATTTTTACACCCACCCCCTTATCATTTATTTGGGGTCACTTTTTCAATGAACCCCAAGTTTGAGCAAGTTTCCCATGAGAATCAACAGCAGTCGTGGTAAGAGCACCCACCATTATTTCCTTAATCTCACTCGCACTCAAAGCTCGGTTGAATAGCATAATTTCATCTATGCCGCCGATATATGCCTCTGATGCAAACTTCAGTTGCAATGCATCTGCCGGAGTTCCAACATCACCACTCCATTCACCAGTAATCTTATTACCAGGCACAGCGCTATCTGTGACATCCTTTTCTTCAACCCCATTGATATAGAGTTTCATGAGCTTGCCGTCGTAAGTTCCAGCTACATGGTTCCATGTTTTCTGCACTAGCTTGGTCTTGCCGTATACTCCAGGACTTAAACCTTTACTCGTCCACATACGGAAAGAGAAGCTATCAGGAACTGGCTCCGTAGCCGACTGATCTTCTAGCAGAAAGGCATTTGGTCGGCGAATGCCTGCATCGGACGCAGTATCTACTCTGAACCAGGCGGCTATAGTCATAGCTTTAGTTACTGTATCCAAACTTGTCGATTTGGGCACAACAATCGTGCTTGCGACTGCTACTGGTGATATAATAGCCTTGCCAAACTTTCCATTGTCCCATGTAAAGTCGCTACTGGCTTTTCCATCATTACCTTTGCCAGATGAATCCTTTACGACTGTTCCACTCCCATCATCAAAAAGCCATAAACCGACGAGTGCGGAATCCTTCTTGACGTCCATCGCCTGTATATTTGCCGCCATAACAAAAGCCACCATCAAGACCGTGAATATCAATAATCTTTTTCCCATTTCACATCCTCCTAAAATATATGAGTTTCTAACCCATTATAAAACCAACCTGATTATATAATCACCTCCTTATTCATCAAAATGACTTTAACTTACCCCACGTTACGGACAGTTTGTCCTTTGATCCAACAGCCAGTGCGGATTTGTAGCCTTTCATAAAATCCTTGATCTCTTTCTGGCTTAATGCTCTGTTGAAAAGGAAAATCTCATCAAGTCCCCCAATGTAAGTTTCACTTGAGTATTTGCCCAATCCAAGTGCATTGGCAGGTGTATCTATTTTTCCTGTTTTAGCTGCTGTTGCATCAAGTTCTCCGTTGATGTAAAGACTTTCTACCTTTCCATCGTAAGTTCCAGCTATATGCGTCCATTCTCCCTTTTTAATTTTGATCGTTCCCCATACAAGAGTATATGTGCCGCCTGACCATATAGTAAAAGACCAGCCATCCGGGTTTACCTCAGTAGTAGATTGATCTTCCAGAAGGTAACCAGTATCACGCCTGAGTCCTGTATCAGAATCTGCATCTATACGAAACCATCCACCGATACTTATGGCATCCACAACAGTATTAAGGCTGTCAGAAATCGGGACATTGATACCGTTCTGCGCAGTAGTGACAAGTCCTCCATTAAACTTGCCCTTGTTTTCCCACTTTGCGCCAGCATCTAGCGTTCCGTCATTCTTATTTGTTGAGCTATCTTTTGCCACATCGCCTTTTCCATCATCAAGAAGCCAGAGACCGACAAGCCCTTTCAAGTCAAATGCCGCATGAGCCGACACTGAGATGAATAAAAACGAAACCATAAAAGTGAAAACCAAAACAACTAACAACAATTGTTTCATGACAAGCCTCCTTATTTTGCAGAGTTATCAATCACATTAACTACATAATCTATAATACTATCACTAAATGTAAAAGTCAATAATTAATCAATAGAAATTTCTGCATTTAGGTCTCATAAATTTACCAACAACCTAAAAAACCTAAATGCTCGTCAAAACTAGATTTGTTTGAATACTTTGCATATTTGTCACCAAAGAACCGTTTTTCCCTAACAAAGTGTCTGAAGAGATCGATGACTATTTGAAAATCATCTTTACAACTTTATTTTGCCCCATGATACCGCCAGCTTGTTTCCTTTTTCTACTGCACCGGGATGAATTGAAGGTCCGCTCAAGTCATAGACATGCCAATCGTCATACTGAACGTGAACAGTAGCAGAACGTGAGCCAAACGTACCTTTGTCTAAATCAGACCTTTTTTCATCAATATATTTAATGTCATCTATAAAAACTTGTATACTATTACCTTCAACTATGACCTTTTTCTTAAACCATTGACCTACTTTGACGGGGATACCTGCTATTGTGGTAAAGTTCTTGAATGCCGCTCCGTCATTAAGCACTGTGTTGGTATCAAAGGAAGCGACATTCGTATATGCCTGGTAATACTTGCTATTGTCACCTTGAACTCTGAAAAGAATTACAACCTCCGTCCATTGCAATGCCTCAACCGCTCTGCCTTTAACTTCTATAACGTAATCGGTGAGGTCACGAAATTCCTCGTTCTTAGCGACAACGCTCTGGTTTGCGCCATTGAAGTCCATGACGTGATTACCTTTTGCTGTGTCATCTTCAACGATTGTTACGATTCCGCCGAGAATTCTCCAATTAGACAAGTCCTTTTCAAAATCATCATAGAATATTGTATTTGCATAAAGAGTTGATTGGATAGTTATCATAAATACGAAGATAACCAATAAGCCAATTGCTCGTTTCATATAAAATTCCCCTTTTCTTTGTTGGGGCACTGTAAAAAACTTAAACACGAAGACACAAAGAAAAATGATTAAAGATTAGAAGATTGAAGATTAGGAAATCTGATATAAGCCTTGCATTTAATCTTGAATCTTCAATTTTGAATCTTCAATTCTTTATGTCTTTGTGTTTATTTTCATTTTATTTTTGACAATGCCAAATTATACACTACCGTCGGTGAGATCAACGTATAGTTTTAATAAGGCTCCAGGTTGTGCTTAACTTACCCGATGATTCTACCGGTGCTAATTGGTTTTCCATTAATTGCTGAATATCTTTCTCTGATTTTACTATATTTGAAACCCATAGATTATCAACGATAGCGTCAATAGCCCATGTTCCAGCAACACCAGATTCTGCACCCATACTTAGAACTGGAGAAGTGGTAACATTTATTGCTCCCTGTCCTGCAATTTCACTGTCCAATTTTCCGTTGATGTAGAACTTTGCTGATTTTCCATCGTATGTAGCAGCAATATTGACCCACTCATTTGTTTTGATTACTCCAGTGGCAAAATGATCTTTTACTCCGTAGGTTGTAAATGTTGGGTTTGAATTATGGATACCAAGTTTCCACCCTCCAGCGGCACCAGCTTGAGGTCTCATTTCAATGATGCATTGCCATTCACCAGGGAATGAAGCAGGATTTATCCAACAACCAACAGACATTGGTTCTTTCAATGCAGTGAGCGAATTGGAAGCCTTTACTGATATAGTTGTTGTTTTTGCATCAAACTTAAATCCTTTTCCGTATTTGGCATTAGCCCAGCTTGCAGCACTTGCTACTCCATTGTTTCCATACTTAGAGCTATCACGAATGGTCGTCCCTGCCCCTTCATCAAAAGCCATATATAAAACAATATCATCTGGCAAAGCTGCATATATTGTTGAAGACAGTAAAGCTAACATTAGAACAACTGATGAAAAAATTGTAAATTGTTTCATAATTTGCCTCCGTGATGGATTTAAGTAAATGACAAAATTTTAGCTAAGACAAATTTATTAAAAATCATGAATTAAATACCAGACTTAATATTTCCCCACGATGTTGCTAGGCAGTTATGGGAATCAACAACAGACAAGGAAGTTACCATAACAGTCAGCTTAGGGTAAATATCTTTGTTAGTATTTTCTTTTGAAGCAAAAACCTTTGTACCTAAAGTCGCGGCATGTGGTCTTGGCTCAAGTAATATTGCACCGAAGTTATTGTTGGGGTTGTTGACCCAATACTGACACATCTTTGTCACATTCCAGGCATACCATTCGCTAGTTTTGCCTTCAATCTCAATGGAATCATCAGCAGTTGCGACGTAATCTTCGTCAGGCTCATCAGCGCCGGCTTTTGACCAATCCTCACCTTTACCGGTCCATTGACCGCACACTTCGTCTTTTTTAGCTGCTACACCGTCAATCCCTGCACCAGTACCTTCTGCCCAATCTTTCAGAAGACGATGAGCCGCAACTGTCTTCTTGTTTGTACCATTACGAGTACTGGTCATATAAAGTTCTAGGGTTGCTTTACCAAGTATGGCGCCCTTGGGAATGGAAGAAACGTTAAACCATATCAGATATGACTTTCCATCAGTGTTAGCTGGATTGTATTCGCAACATTCGTTTTCAATGTTACCACCCATATTATTTGTACTGTTTCCTGAGTATTCAGTAATATGAGTATCCTTTGTAGCGTCATAACCTTTCAATCCAAATTGGAAGATAAAAGTGTCTGCCGCCATAGCACCTGTAGCAATAAACGCAAATACAAAAGTTAGCGTTAGTATGCAAGATAACTTTCTCATTTTGCATTCTCCTTTTACCGATTTAGAAACCAGTCAGTTTTGATTCCGAAACTTTATGAAGGCTCTCTCACTCATAGCCTCTTTCGAGGAGCAGTTTTTGTGTATGAGAACTGCCAAAACTCCATCTCTGCCCGAAAGCAGGTTATTAAAGAGTGTTTACTTCTTTATATCGCCCCAGCTTGTAGCAAGTTTTGCCATTGGGGTTACGGATGTAGTTGTAGAAATTACTGGTCCGCCGGAGTCATAGACATACCATTCATCAAAGGAAATCTTTGAGTTTCCACCGCCACCAGGTGTTCCTGCGCCACCGTTCAGACCTACTGCCTTAGTCGCAGTTCGCACAGCGCCAACGGTAGTATAATCTACGTCAATCATCCAGCTTTTCGGTTCCGCTGATAGAGCGCCAGTCCATACTTTGCCAGAGAGCTTTTTGGTAGTTGCATTGATCTCAGATTTCATCCAGAACCAAGCACCTTTACCGCCTGTGTTGAAATCAAGCTTTGCGGCTCCCCAAGCTCTCGCATCATTCAAAACTTGGAAGTTTCCAACAGTCAGGCTGTTATGTATAAGGACTGCATAAGCCTGATAGCTAGAAGCAGAATCATTCCAGAAACCAAGTCCAGCACGTGAGCGATCATGGTCTGTCCACTCATCAAAACGAATTTTCACGAGTTGACCGCAGACGGCTAAATCTTTTGATTGCTCAAGGACAAGATACGTTGGGTCGCCGGAAACCGGTTCGGTTTGCTTCATTACTCCGCCCTCTTCTATCCATACTGGTGTCTTTCCTGTTTTGCTGTCTGGAGTCTTATATGCGGCGTCCATCTTATTATTATCAAAGTTATCATACCATAAATTGGCAGCGAACAGAACTGGAGAAATCCCCAAAATCAAAGTAATTGTTATAAAAAACACAAATGCCTTCATTGAAATACCCTCCCGTAATTATTTTTTAAGACTACCCCAAGTAAGCGTAAGCTTATCCTTGCTATCAACCGATAAGCTTATACCGCCTGAGTCATAAACGTACCATTCATCAAACGAAACCTTTGAGTTTCCACCGCCACCAGATGTTCCTGCGCCGCCGTTTAGACCAACCCATTTAGTTGGATTTCGGACTGCGCCAAAAGTAGTGTAATCTACTTCGTTCATCCAGTTTTTCGGTTCATCTTTTAGCTCACCGACCCACACTTTACCAACGAGTTTTTTGGTATCGGCATTGATCTCGGCTTTCATCCAGAACCATTTATCCTTCCCGCCGGTATCAAAATTAACTATTGTGGCATGCCAAGCGCGCGCGTCGTTTAGAAACTGATAGTTTCCAGTGATAAGGCTGTTATGTATAACAGTTGTATATGCTTGATAGCTGCCACTAGGATCAAGCCAGAAACCAACGCCAGCACGTGAACGGTCATGGTCTGTCCACTCATCAAAGCGAATCTTTACAAGTTGCCCGCAAAAATTTATATCTTTTGCCAACTCGACAGCACAATATGTTGGGTCACCCGGCTGAGGTTCGGTTTGCTTTATAACTCCGCCTTCTTCAACCCATTTTGGTGGTCCAGCCCCTGCACCTGCGTTTGGAGTCTTATATACGGCGTTTATCTTATTATCATCAAAGTGATCTTGCCAGAGGTTTGCCGCAAATAAGACGGGTGTAATTGCAAAAACCAATATAGCAGTTACTATCAGCAATTTGCTCATTGCATAATTTCCCCCTCATTGGTAATCAGCATGAAATTGATGGGAAACAGTATCCTCTCAGATAAGTAATAATTACTCCCCCATTTGATTTCACTTTCCATTGTTCTAATTCCAATTATATTGTCCGCTTTTCTCGTCACCTCCCCTTAATGACTATCGTTTTATAGCACCCCATGTTGCGGTAATTTTCATCCCCGGTTCGACTGCCATTATGCCAACAAAACCTTTCGTCATAAAATTCTTGATTTCATCCTGTTTTAATACTTTTTTAAACACAAACACGTCATCCATAATGCCCGTATAGTAAGATGAGGCACCCACGCGCCTATAACCTATATCAAGGCTAGGTTCACCTGCTACGTTAATTACCCCACCGCCCTGTTTAGGAGCTTCGGCTTCACCGTTGATGTAGAAGATCGCCTGCTTCCCATCCCATGTTGCGGCAACGTGCGTCCATTTGTCTTGTTCTACAACCCTGGTGCTGACGAAGTCTAGAACATGATACGTGGTCCATTCTGGATTAGTGTTAACGAAACCAAATTTCCAACCGGTGTTGCCATCCATTTCGACAATATTACAATATGCTGGAAAAGCCTCTGGACTAACCCATGCGCCTGCGGACATTGGATCAGTTAACTCGCTTAATGGCTTGGCATTGGTAACCGTTATATACGTCGCTCCATCAAAATGAAATCCTCCGCCAAATTTCCCAGCAACCCATGCTACTTTTCCTTTTACAGTGCCGTTATTTTTAAAGCCTGAAAGATCACTAACTTTATCCCCGCTTTTATCCTCGAAAGTTGCAAGGAATACCAATCCTTCAGGTAAAGCCGCACTGACCAGACCAGAGTAAGCAAACGCAAATACCAACATTGCTATGAAAATTGATAATTTCGCTCTCATATCCCAATCTCCTTAATGTTTACGCAGAAAAAGTAATCCATTGCTGTCATAATAGAAACATAACTTGCTATATATCTATATGGAAAATTTTACTGACTGCGAATCACATTTACAAAAGCACGACACCTTTGCAGTGTTGTGCTTTTATTTATTGAAAGATGGTTAGAACTTCTTCATATCACCCCATGTTATAGCAATTTTTGCATTTGGCTCAACCGAAGTTGAGACACTAGCAAAACCTTTCATTGTATCCTTTATCTCGCTTTGTGTCAACAATCTGTTGTATACAAATACATCATCAAATATACCCTTGTAGAAAGATGCTGCACCTACTCGCCTGTATCCAATATCCAGACTGGGTTCTTTTGACACATCTATCACCCCACCACCTGCTACAGTAGCGTCAATTTCGCCGTTAATATAGAGGATAGCTTGCTTTCCGTCCCATGTAGCCGCAACGTGCGTCCACTTACCCGTTGCTAAAGGTGTCTTGCCATTGAAATCCTTAACATGATACGTGGTAAATTGCGGCATACCATTAGTGAAACCAAGTTTCCAACCGGTGTTGCCATCCATCTCAACGATATTATTATTTGCATCAAAGCTAGCTGGATTGACCCATGCACCTGAGGACATTGGATGAGTCAACGCGCTGAGGGGTTTGGCATTGGTAACTGTTATGTATGTCGCTCCATCAAAACGAAACCCGCCGCCGAATTTACCATCAGTCCAATCCACTTTTCCTTTTACAGTGCCGTTATTTTTAAAACCTGAAAGATCACTAGCTTTGTCCCCGCTTTTATCATCGAAAGTTGCGAGGAATACCAACCCTTCAGGCAAAGCCGCACTGACCAGACCAGAGCAAGCAAAAACGAAAATTAGCATTGCAATTGAACTTAATATAGCTCTTCGCTTCATGGCTTTGAAACCTCCTTGGCTTATAAAAACCTCATGTTAAATGGATGGACTATTCGTCTTATCAACAAGGATAAGCTGAAAGTCCAACTATCATACCAACGGTAACAATTAAAATCTAATGGCTTTCGTTGCCTAATCTGTGAACACAGAACACTATCATACTACCACACTTTATTTGTAAAGTCAACAAAAAAACGCTTTCACATTTGCTATGATGTGCATCAATTTCATGAACTTATGGATATGTCCCAGGGTATTACCAAAGTTCAATCAAACATTTACTTTTTACCATCAGACCAAAGGAACTGAACTACAACGAAGGCTATGAATACTACGACAGAACCGCCGTAGAATATGATGTCGTAGCGATCAAGAGCTTCCCACAATAACCCGCCAATGAGAGGCACAGTTACAGCCGCCGCATGATTCATCGTTGTACCCATTGATAATGCAGGTCTTACGTCCTCTGGTAGGGCAATCTTATTTAGATAAGTCGTCTGCGCCACGTTGAACATATATATAAAACTATCCAAACAATATAGGACATACAGAGCATTGACGTTCTTTACTAATGCGTACCCTATGAATACACCAATCAGAGAGAGATTTGACATTGATAAAGATATCCTCTCACCAATCCTATCAACGAGACGACCTATGAGCGGGGCAAATATGAGACCGAGTATACCATTTATGACCATCAGTAATGCGATCCTGTTCACAGGAGTCTCAAACACCCTGATCATTACGAATATAGCAAAAGTTATAAATACCTGTTTCCGACAGCCTTCGAGAAACGTCAGGGCATAATAGAATCTGTATTGCTTCTTCATTATCAGTCGTGGCATTTTGGTTCCGGGGTCAGTTTTGCGAGAAACAAGTAATACAAGCACTGCGGCGATTGCAATAGAAATTCCAGCTACTAAAAACATCGGTCTGATGATGCTCTGAGTTTTTCCAAGAAAATATATAAGTCCCATACCGAGTAGTGAAGCAATGCTATTGATCCTTGATATTTGTCCCAACCGCCTCCCCTTGCCAACGTCTTTTGTCAAACTGAGAACCATTGCCGGCTGAAGCGGAGCCCAGCAATGGAATCCGAGACTCCAGAATACAGCCCAGAAAACTAACGAAGGCACAGCGTGTATTTGTGAAAAAGCACCTATCCCAAATGCCATAATAATCAGTGTTATAAAACCAAGTATTGGGCTAGGAATCGCCATTGTCAGTGCCGCTATGAATGCGGATAAAAATCCCGGGCTTTCTCTGATGGATTCGACGACACCAAGTTGGTGCGGTTTTATACCAATATCATCAGCGATGAAGTTTGTATAAACGGTGTTAAATAAACCATTAAAGCCGAATCCCAAGAAAAAAATTGCTATTGCCAGCAATATAAGGTTCCTACCCCAATCAGACTGTTGTTTTTGCATAATATCCCCTTAAAAGTAAACCTGATAACATTTTGAAAATAGATTTCTATAATCATGCCATGTTGAGAATTTTTGGCTCTTTGAGATATAATGGGGAATTTTCCGTAGGGGCGAAGCCTATGCCTCATAAATGCTGATTATATAATAGTTCACAACAGCAAATGCTTCGCTCCTACAATATTATCCCGTAAATTACCAAAGAACCAAATTTTCTAACGAAAAACTTCCGGAGTCAATTCCATAAGAAACGGTTTATTATAGTTCATGGCTTTAAGTAATGCAAGGTAAAACTCGTCTCTCTTTTCAATACGCAATGCTTCAATATCGAATGAGTTTGCATATTTTACAAAATCCGGATTCTTTACATCAACACCAAGTGTAGCGCCAAATCTATGTTCCTGACTCCATCGGATAGACGTAAGTGCGTTATCATTGCATACTATAATCACAATTGGTAGATTATTTTGAACTATGGTTGAAAGCTCCATACTCGTCATCAGAAATCCGGAATCTCCAGAGATTGATACTACCTTACGTTCAGGATTTGCTAATTTTGCACCGATTGCGGCTGGTAAACCATACCCCATGGCTATATATATTCCCGGATAAAGAAATGTTCCCGGCACGTAAGTTGGAAAATGCCTGTGCATAGCGTATCCAGTCATGTGTACATCCACAGAAACGATGGCGTCCCGTGGCAGTGCTTCACGCAATAATCGGATTATCTCAGGTGGTTTTGCGTTTCTGTATTCATCTCGCCAATTCATAACCTGTTCTTGCCATTCATTGGAAGTTTGAACAAGCGGTAAACCTGATAATTTTTGTAGAATGAGTTTTGGATTACCTGCTACTCCGATAGTGGGTTTATATTCTTTCCCGATCTCCACAGGATTAGCTTCGATGTGTACCCATGTCTCTGGCAATTTCATACTCCAACTGCCGGTATCCATTTGTGTGAAATGTGTCCCGATTGCTAATAAAAGATCGGATGATTCAATGGCTTGTCGTGTCTGTCCGCTTCGACTATTACCCAAAGAAAGCGGATGATCCTCAGAGATCGCTCCTTTTCCCAATATAGTAGTGAAAACAGGTGCCTGGAGTTTTTCTGCAAGCTGTTGTAACTCATTGTGAGCCATTGAGTGATGGATACCCGAGCCTGCAAGGATTGCGATCTTCTTGGAATCAGCAATCAAAGCACTCACTGATTCAATATCGCCAATCTCTGGGTTGCAACCAACTGCATACTGTGGTATATCTGCTTTTATCTCTGCATGAAGCGCATCGCTGGCAATCTCAAGTAAAGCTGGTCTTGGGCGACCACTACGCAAAGCAGAAAATATACGTGCTACAGCGTCAGGTATTTCTTCGATTCGAGTAACACTTTCTATAGCTTTTGTTACAGGTTTAAATGCTTGAACATGATCCAGCCCATGAAACATTTTTGTGCGATCTTTATTGATGAATTGCGACTCGTTTTGGCTCGTAATGAGCAATATAGGAACACAATCGGTACAAGCTTCGCCCATAGCAACGTAAGTATTACTTACACCGGGACCGGGTATCGTCATGCACACACCAATTTCACCTGATGAGCGGGCATAACCATCCGCCATAAACGCCGATCCGCTCTCATGTCGTGTTAATACGTGCCGAATTTTATCCTGAAGATGATATAATGCTTCGTATATAGGTGCCAGTTGGTTACCGGGGATGCCAAATATAACCTTTACTCCCTGTGCCACGAGACATTCCACTAATAATCTTCCTCCGGTCATAAGTTCAATCTCCTCGCAGATACAATATTTTTATCTATTATTTGTAATCATTATTATAACGTCACCAATATAACATATAATAACTGATTGAGTCAACACAAGCTCAAGAATCCTGTAATTCGGAAAGGTATTCTACACAAACACCTGAATTTTTTATCATGTTTTCAAAAAAGTCAAAATATAAACGTTATATAACAATGAAAACGGAAATATTGGACAATATAAGAAGCAAAAACT
>Ga0315279_10002967_pt1 | contig 24416 bp, 14 predicted proteins | sample YL17G06_20_MG_FD_203694 | JGI IMG/M metagenome (GOLD analysis project Ga0315279, IMG submission 203694) | Sediment microbial communities from Yellowstone Lake, YNP, Wyoming, USA - YL17G06_20 | ecosystem: Environmental > Aquatic > Freshwater > Lake > Sediment | place: USA: Wyoming | collected...
CCTTTGGACCCTTGGACCTGATTTCACATAAAGCGCAGCAGTTTACCGAGTCGGTCATTCGGGAGATGACACGGCTGGCCATGCGGCACGGCGCTGTGAACCTGGCTCAGGGCTTCCCCGACTTCCCTGCCCCGGCCGAAATCAAGGAAGCGGCGAAGCGGGCGATCGACGCCGACATCAACCAGTACGCCATCACCTGGGGCGCCCACTCGCTCCGGCAGGCGGTTGCCGCCCAGACCAAGCGGTTTCTCGGGCTCACAATCGACCCGGAAACTGAGATCACCGTCTGCTGCGGCGCCACCGAGACGATGATGGCCTCGCTGCTGGCGCTGGTGAACCCGGGCGACGAGGTGGTGATCTTCGAGCCGTTTTACGAGAACTACGGCCCGGACGCCATCCTGTGCGGCGCCGTCCCGCGGTTCGTGAAACTTCGCCCGCCCGACTGGACCTTCGACGAAAACGAGGTCCGTGCGGCATTCAACAACCACACCCGCGCCCTGATCCTGAATACCCCGAACAATCCGACGGGCAAGGTTTTCTCGCGCCAGGAGCTGGAATTCCTGGCTGCACTGTGCCGCCGGTGGAACGTACTCGCCGTGACCGACGAGATCTATCAGCACATCGTTTACGGCGCGCGGCCGCATGTGGCCATGGCCACGCTGGACGGCATGCGCGAGCGGACGGTCACGATCAACGGCATGAGCAAGACGTACAGCGTGACGGGGTGGCGCGTGGGCTGGGCCATCGCGCCGCCGCCGATTACCGCCGCCGTCCGCAAGGTCCACGATTTTCTGACGGTGGGAGCGGCCGCGCCGCTGCAGGAAGCCGGCGCCGTGGCCTGCGCGCTGCCGGATTCCTACTATCACGAGCTGGCCGCCGCCTACCGCGCGCGCCGCGATCGGCTGCTTCCCCAGCTTGAGGCCGCCGGCTTCGCCTGCTATCGCCCCGATGGCGCATACTATCTCATGACCGACATCAGCCGCTTCGGGTTCGCCAACGACGTGGAGTTTGCGCAATTCCTGGTTCGCGACGTCGGCGTCGCCGTCGTTCCCGGCTCGAGCTTCTACCACCACCCCGCCGATGGCATCCGGCAGGTGCGCTTCTGCTTCTGCAAGCGCGACAAAACGCTCGATGAGGCCGGCCGCCGCCTGCAGCGCATGAGGCAACGGGGACCTGCGCCTTCTCATTGTCTCTAGGTGCCGTGCAGCAGCATGGGGGACAGCTTTGAAAATACTCTGTGGCGACAGACCTCGGGCCTGTCCTGCCGCCGCTCCGCGCGAAGCGCGGCACGCGGCGACAGGACCTGTTACCACGGCGGGCGACTGCTGGGAAGAACGGCGGCCGGCGAGGCCGCCGTTTTTTCTGCGCTGCGCCGCGCCACGGCGGCTTCGGTTTGGACACCGCTGTCTCCCCGCTAGTACTTACCTACAAGCGGTACTATTGCGATTAGTACGTCCGGTACAATACAAATGTCATGATCTTAACGGAGGTGAGTGATGGGCGCGCGGTGTTCGGTTGTCTTCCTGCTCGTATCGGCGGTTCTGTTCTGCGGAGTCGTTCAAGCTGCCACTGTTGAAAGCCAGGTGATCACCAAGTCGGTGCCGGCTACGGGCTCATGCAGCCCAATTCCAACGGCGACGACGAGCTTCCTGACCACCGACACGGCAGCCTACCTATACTTCATCTTGCGGGGCGTGAAGGTGGGCGACGTGGTAGCCACCGAATGGACCGCACCGGACGGCAGCATCCCCACTCCGCCCAGCGGCCCGTACTCCCCGGAAAATACCGGGGGCGACTTCTGTTACAAGGAGAAACTGGGCATCGCCGGCGACGTGGGCGCGAAATCACCGGGCGGCTGGCGCGTGCGCGCATACGTGAACGGCACGCTGATGTTCACCCTGACGTTCACCATCGACGCGCCGGGAACCACCGGCGGGCTGACGGCCAAGATTAACCAGGTGATCACCAGCGCCTGCCCCAAGATCACCGTGGTGACCTCGGTCACCGATAGCACCGGCAAGCCAGTGACCGGGCTGAACGCCAGCAACTTCACGCTCAAGGAAGACGGGACAACCCAAACCATCACGGTGTCCAGCACCGGCACCGGCGGCGGCACTGCCCTGTCGGTGGCCATCGTGATAGACCACAGCACCTCGCTCAGCACCCAGGATTTGGCCAACGAGAAGTCCGCCGCCAAGGCGCTGGTGGCCCAGATGGGCGCTTCCGACGCGGTCGCGGTCTGGTCTTTTGGAACAACGGTCGAGTCCTTGCAGGATTTCACGACCGACAAAGGCAAGGCCAACAGCGCGATCGACAGCATCAGTTCGAGCGGGAGTACGGCACTGTACCTGGCTGTGGTCGCGGCCGCGCAGAAATTGGCGCCGCGCTCCGGCCGCAAGGCGATCGTGTTGATGACCGACGGCGACAACAACCAGGGTGGCACGATTGAGGACGCCATCAATCAGGCCAAGCTGGCCGGCTCCCCGATCTTCCCGGTTGGCTTTGGCTCGGCCAATACGACCATCCTGACCCGGATGGCAAAGGACACGGGCGGCGTGTATACGCCGGCTGCCGATTCCAGCGCCCTGGTCGGCATTCTGCAAAACATCGGCGCGGTCATCGCCGCGCAGTATGAAATCACCTATACCACCTCGAATCCTTCCAGCGCTCATACGCTGGAGCTGACGGCGCAGTCGGGCAGCAACCGCAGCGTGGCCGTCACCCAGAGCGTCACGGCCTGCCAGACCACCGGCGCAGCGGTAACTCTGACGGTCGAGGACACCACGGCGGCCGCGGGAGCCTCCGTGGATGTCCCGGTGACGCTGACCGCCACCACGGCCCCCTCCACGTTCCAGTATGACTTGGCCTATGACAACTCCAAGTTGACCTTCGTGCAGGCCAAGCAGGGCGACCAGACCAAGGCGGCCAACAAGGACGTTAGCACGAATGCGCTCACCTCCAGCTCGCTGCGCGTGGTGGCGGCCGGGCTGAACCAGGGCCTGATCGGCAACGGCAGAGTGGTGCTGATGAATTTCAAGCTGAACAGCGGGTTCACGTCCGGCAGCACTCCTCTCACCTGCTCCAACGCGATGTCGGCCGACGCCAACAGCAACGCCATCACGCCCACCACCTGCAAGAGTGGCACGCTGAAGACGCAAACGACCTGCACCTGCGATGTGAACGGCGACGGAACCACCAACGTTTCCGACGTCCAGTTGATCGTCAACCAGGCGCTGGGCATTATCAGCAACCGCTGCGACATTAACGGCGATGGCCAGACCAACGTGCTGGACGTGCAGATGGTGATCAACGCCACGCTGGGGGCGGGCTGCAAGTAACAGTGACGAGTGACAGGTGACGAGTGCGGAGCTTCTATCACTGGTCACCTGCCGCGCAGTGCATGGACTCTGTTTGTAACGCTATTGGAGGGGAAAATGTTTCTCCGCGTTCTGTTTACGATGCTGTTTGCGGGCGCTTCGCTGTTTGCCGGCACGCTGGCCGTCGGCACCGGGGTGGCCTCCAGTTCCAGTAACGCCACGGTTAATGTCACCTACACGGCGGGGGGCACCGCGGCCCTTAACCTGCAGTTCGATCTGACGTTCGACAGCACCGTGCTGCTGGTCACCGGCACAGCCGGCTCCGCGGCCTCTAGTGCCGGGAAGAGCCTGCAGAGCTCGCAGCCCGACTCGGCCAACGCCAACCTGATGCGCTTCATGATCTTTGGCTTCAACCAGAACGCCATCGGCGACGGCGTGGTGGTGGTGCTGAATATCGGCGTCCGCAATGCCACCTACAGCGGCACGGTGCCTCTGCAGATCAGCAACATCGTGGCCTCCACCACCTCCGGGCCGGCGGTAACCGGGACGAACGGGTCGGTGACGGTCGGCAGCGGCGGGGAACCGAGTCCCAGCGTGCCCTCCAACGGCGTCACCAACGGCGCCAGTTTCGAGGCCGTGATTGCTCCCGGCGCGTTTATCACCGTGTGGGGCACCAACCTGGCGCCGCGCTCGGTCCCGGTCCAGGGCCGCGGCTGGAGCGCCAATGATTTCCAGGGGATGAACCTGCCTACCAAGCTGGACAATTACAGCGTCACCATCAACGGGAAGCCCGGGTACTTCGCCTTCATCCACGCCGGCCAGTTGAATGTGCTGGCGCCCAACGATACCGGCGACGACCGCATGGTGCCCGTCCAGGTACTCAGCCCCAACGGGAACAGCTCCGCGGTGCAGGCCAAGTGGCAAAAGTACGCGCCCGCCTTCTTCTGCCAGCAAATCGCGGGCAAGTTTTACGTGGCCGGCCCGCCGCGCGGGGTCAAGCCCGGCGCGACCATCGAAACCTACGGGACGGGATTCGGGCCCACCAATCCCTCTTACCCGGAGGGCCAGATCCTGACGCAAGCCTACCCGCTGCCGACCGGGGCCCTGACCGTCAAGGTGGGGAGCGCCAACGCGCAGGTGGTGTGGGCCGGCCTGACCTACGCCGGTGTTTACCAGATCAACATCGTGGTGCCGACTCTGGCCGACGGCGATTATGCGGTGGTGGCCACCATCGCCGGCTACAGCAGCCCCGACGCCAAGGCCTATCTCACCATTAAGAACTAGACCTCAGACCGGAGACCGGAGACCTGCGACTCGGGGAAGCCAGATATCGGCTGCCGCTCCTCAAGTCTCAGGCTTCAGGGTGCACGTTTCCAAAGCATCGAAACAAATACCCCATCACAGGTTGTGACCATGCCCGGTGGTGGCGACACGGAGGTCAAGGCCACGTCCGCGCCAGGGTGTTGGATCTGAGGGCAAGATTTGAGTCCTGTAATGCTACCGACGCTACGATTGCCGCTTGACTTGACCAGCGGTCCACTATAGTATTGGGGGATTCCTCCCCCCCCTTGGAGACCACTATGCTGCGATGTGTGCGTGTTTGGCCCGTGGTGCTGCTTGCTGTTTTTTGCTCGCTTGCCTCTGCCCAGGTAACGTCCGTCAATGTAATCCAGAATCCTGGCGCCGAATCCGGAACTGCCAGTCCAGACTGCTCTGGTGTGGCTAGCATACCGGGCTGGACGACCGACGGTGCAATGAGCATCTGCACTTATGCCTCGGGCGCGGAGATTAGCGCTACCGATCCTGGGCCAACGGATCGCGGCAACAATTTGTTCGCGGGAGGTTACAGCGCAGTCGCCGGGATCTCCCAGACCATCGACGTTTCTTCGTCCGCCACCCAGATCGACGCCGGGACCTTGCCGTTTACGCTCTCCGGCTGGTTGGGCGGGTGGGACGGCCAGGACGACAATGCAGTGCTCCGAGCCACGTTCAAGGATGCTTCCGGCGCCACGCTGGGCACTTCTTCGATCGGGCCGGTCCTGTCAGCGGAGCGCAACGGCGCCACCTCCTTGGTTTTCAAGACAACCTCTGGAACGGTTCCGGCAAAAACCCGCAAGGTGGAAGTTGTTCTAGAAATCACGAGGACGTCAGGGTCCTATAACGACGGCTTGGCCGACAACCTCTCGCTGGTGCTGGGCGCCGGCGGCGGCGGTGGCACGCCTGGTACTGGCAGCGGCAACATCACCGGCCTCAGGCTGGAGGCCGGTAGTTTTTCCAACGGCAGTTTCTCGCCTGCGTCTGCCGGCATCTGGGACAACGTCGTCAGCAATAACTGGCTTTGGGGCGTCTCACTGCCCGACCCCAGCGCCCCACTCCTAAACGCCGCCAACGGGCTCCTCAGTCCTCTTGCACCTGGCAGCTACTTCCTGTATAGCGAGCCGATTACAAGCGGGCTGGGTACGGCGGTTCGGATTACCGTGTGGTGGTCGAATGGGGCGCAAGACCAGGCCGTGTTCACGGTGGGATCCCTAACCACTGCGACCTCGTGGACCTTCCTGTCCGGTGCGAACAATATTTCGCTGGCGAGCACCGGGCTTGTGAATCTCGACAAGGTGGGTCCGAGTGGGCATCCTGGCGCTGGCGGCGTTGCCGACAACGTACTGAAACTCACGGCTGTGGCTGGTGGGGGCGGCGGGGCCGCCTGCACCTATTCCATCTCGCCCAGTAGCGCCACGGTTTCAGCCTCCGGCGGCACGGGCAGCGTGACGGTGACCGCCGGCAGCGGCTGCGCCTGGACAGCTACTGCGGGCGTGGCCTGGGTCAGCATCAGTTCCGGGGCCAGTGGGTCCGGGAGTGGCACGGTGGCCTACACGGCGACCGCCAACACCAGTTCAACTTCCCGCACGGGCACCCTTACCATCGCCGGGCAGACCTTTACCGTGAGCCAACAGGCTGCTGGCGGAACCGGCGGTGGTGGCACCGGCGGCGGCACGTTCGGCGGCACGGTTGAGAGCCAGGTGATGACCAAGTCGGTGCCGGCTACGGGCTCGTGCAGCCCAATTCCAACGGCGACGACGAGCTTCCTGACCACCGACACGGCAGCCTACCTATACTTCATCTTGCGGGGCGTGAAGGTGGGCGACGTGGTAGCCACCGAATGGACCGCGCCGGACGGCAGCATCCCCACTCCGCCTAGCGGCCCGTACTCCCCGGAAAGTACCGGGGGCGACTTCTGTTACAAGGAGAAACTGGGCATCGCCGGCGACGTGGGCGCGAAATCACCGGGCGGCTGGCGCGTGCGCGCATACGTGAACGGCACGCTGATGTTCACCCTGACGTTCACCATCGACGCGCCGGGAACCACCGGCGGGCTGACGGCCAAGATTAACCAGGTGATCACCAGCGCCTGCCCCAAGATCACCGTGGTGACCTCGGTCACCGATAGCACCGGCAAGCCAGTGACCGGGCTGAACGCCAGCAACTTCACGCTCAAGGAAGACGGGACAACCCAAACCATCACGGTGTCCAGCACCGGCACCGGCGGCGGCACTGCCCTGTCGGTGGCCATCGTGATAGACCACAGCACCTCGCTCAGCACCCAGGATTTGGCCAACGAGAAGTCCGCCGCCAAGGCGCTGGTGGCCCAGATGGGCGCTTCCGACGCGGTCGCGGTCTGGTCTTTTGGAACAACGGTCGAGTCCTTGCAGGATTTCACGACCGACAAAGGCAAGGCCAACAGCGCGATCGACAGCATCAGTTCGAGCGGGAGTACGGCACTGTACCTGGCTGTGGTCGCGGCCGCGCAGAAATTGGCGCCGCGCTCCGGCCGCAAGGCGATCGTGTTGATGACCGACGGCGACAACAACCAGGGTGGCACGATTGAGGACGCCATCAATCAGGCCAAGCTGGCCGGCTCCCCGATCTTCCCGGTTGGCTTTGGCTCGGCCAATACGACCATCCTGACCCGGATGGCAAAGGACACGGGCGGCGTGTATACGCCGGCTGCCGATTCCAGCGCCCTGGTCGGCATTCTGCAAAACATCGGCGCGGTCATCGCCGCGCAGTATGAAATCACCTATACCACCTCGAATCCTTCCAGCGCTCATACGCTGGAGCTGACGGCGCAGTCGGGCAGCAACCGCAGCGTGGCCGTCACCCAGAGCGTCACGGCCTGCCAGACCACCGGCGCAGCGGTAACTCTGACGGTCGAGGACACCACGGCGGCCGCGGGAGCCTCCGTGGATGTCCCGGTGACGCTGACCGCCACCACGGCCCCCTCCACGTTCCAGTATGACTTGGCCTATGACAACTCCAAGTTGACCTTCGTGCAGGCCAAGCAGGGCGACCAGACCAAGGCGGCCAACAAGGACGTTAGCACGAATGCGCTCACCTCCAGCTCGCTGCGCGTGGTGGCGGCCGGGCTGAACCAGGGCCTGATCGGCAACGGCAGAGTGGTGCTGATGAATTTCAAGCTGAACAGCGGGTTCACGTCCGGCAGCACTCCTCTCACCTGCTCCAACGCGATGTCGGCCGACGCCAACAGCAACGCCATCACGCCCACCACCTGCAAGAGTGGCACGCTGAAGACGCAAACGACCTGCACCTGCGATGTGAACGGCGACGGAACCACCAACGTTTCCGACGTCCAGTTGATCGTCAACCAGGCGCTGGGCATTATCAGCAACCGCTGCGACATTAACGGCGATGGCCAGACCAACGTGCTGGACGTGCAGATGGTGATCAACGCCACGCTGGGGGCGGGCTGCAAGTAACAGTGACGAGTGACAGGTGACGAGTGCGGAGCTTCTATCACTGGTCACCTGCCGCGCAGTGCATGGACTCTGTTTGTAACGCTATTGGAGGGGAAAATGTTTCTCCGCGTTCTGTTTACGATGCTGTTTGCGGGCGCTTCGCTGTTTGCCGGCACGCTGGCCGTCGGCACCGGGGTGGCCTCCAGTTCCAGTAACGCCACGGTTAATGTCACCTACACGGCGGGGGGCACCGCGGCCCTTAACCTGCAGTTCGATCTGACGTTCGACAGCACCGTGCTGCTGGTCACCGGCACAGCCGGCTCCGCGGCCTCTAGTGCCGGGAAGAGCCTGCAGAGCTCGCAGCCCGACTCGGCCAACGCCAACCTGATGCGCTTCATGATCTTTGGCTTCAACCAGAACGCCATCGGCGACGGCGTGGTGGTGGTGCTGAATATCGGCGTCCGCAATGCCACCTACAGCGGCACGGTGCCTCTGCAGATCAGCAACATCGTGGCCTCCACCACCTCCGGGCCGGCGGTAACCGGGACGAACGGGTCGGTGACGGTCGGCAGCGGCGGGGAACCGAGTCCCAGCGTGCCCTCCAACGGCGTCACCAACGGCGCCAGTTTCGAGGCCGTGATTGCTCCCGGCGCGTTTATCACCGTGTGGGGCACCAACCTGGCGCCGCGCTCGGTCCCGGTCCAGGGCCGCGGCTGGAGCGCCAATGATTTCCAGGGGATGAACCTGCCTACCAAGCTGGACAATTACAGCGTCACCATCAACGGGAAGCCCGGGTACTTCGCCTTCATCCACGCCGGCCAGTTGAATGTGCTGGCGCCCAACGATACCGGCGACGACCGCATGGTGCCCGTCCAGGTACTCAGCCCCAACGGGAACAGCTCCGCGGTGCAGGCCAAGTGGCAAAAGTACGCGCCCGCCTTCTTCTGCCAGCAAATCGCGGGCAAGTTTTACGTGGCCGGCCCGCCGCGCGGGGTCAAGCCCGGCGCGACCATCGAAACCTACGGGACGGGATTCGGGCCCACCAATCCCTCTTACCCGGAGGGCCAGATCCTGACGCAAGCCTACCCGCTGCCGACCGGGGCCCTGACCGTCAAGGTGGGGAGCGCCAACGCGCAGGTGGTGTGGGCCGGCCTGACCTACGCCGGTGTTTACCAGATCAACATCGTGGTGCCGACTCTGGCCGACGGCGATTATGCGGTGGTGGCCACCATCGCCGGCTACAACAGCCCCGACGCCAAGGCCTACCTGACCATCAAGAATTAGCGGCCCTCGCCCCGCCGTAAGTCGGGGATTGCGGATTCCGAACTGCGGATTTCAAGCGTCGCCCGATCCGCGGTTTGCGATTCGCAATCCTCCGCTTATCTGCCCGGCCCGCCCACCAGGTACCGAATCTTGCGTAGCTCGGCTTCCTCGCGTTCCGACAGCTTGTGATCAAGCTGGCCGGACGCTTCCAGTTCCTGGTGCAGGGCGCGGAAGGTGTCGGGCACGATGAGCTGTTTCAGCTCCAGGTGTGGGGTAAGCTCATAGGCAATGGTGTGGTTAGCGGATGAAACGGCTCTCTGATGAACATGAGCAGTGAGCGAATCCGGCGCTGCCAGGAGATGGAACATCTGGCCGTACGGCTCGAACTTCCGATTGATGCAGCTTCTGGGAAACAGCAGGCGGGCTTTCTCCCGAGCGGGAGGAAAGCCCTGAATCTGGTACCTTGGCGCTTCATCCTCGACAGACGCGCCGCCAAGGCGTCTTGGATCCAGAATCACCAAGGTCGCCTGTTTGTGCCCCTGACTGACCCCGCCGAGAACGATTTCCTGCACACCGTCGTGATCCACGTCCGCAACCGCAACGCAGTAAAAACCGCCGGAGTGCCAATACTCCCCGAGAAGTTCGCCCCTGGCAGACAGCACGGCGACCTGACTCGGGAAATAGGCGTAGTGCCGGCTGTTGACCACGACTGCGTTCGCCCCGCCACTGCCGATTGGAGCAACGGCAAAGTTCCGAAGATGGTAGGTGGGGGTGAAGGTCTCCGCCGGCGTTGAGACCGACCTGCCGGGAACGAAGCGCCACTTCTGCGTCCCGCGTTCGGAGTAGCAGATCAGAGCAGACCCGGGTTCGGGTGCGTAACCGAGCAGCACCTCCGTAGCACCATCACCATCGAGGTCTCCGAACCAGGCCATCTCCCGTTGCTCCCCGGGCGGGATCGGAGTCTGCTCAAAGGTCTTCCGCCAAAGCTCACGCCCCTGGCCGTCGGAAATAATCACGGTGCGCCCTTGGACGCGGTACAAGGCGGGAGGCCCCCTGCGGTTCGCAACCAGGTAGGCGGCCAAGGCGCCCAGCAGCAACACCAGGACGACAGCGGTGAGGCCGAGGGCATAGCGGCGAAGAAACGGGACGCTGGTCCACCAATCGGGCTTTTCCAGGGTGGCGGCTTTCCAGGCGACCAGTTCTCGGGGGTCTGCGGAGACGCGCCCTCGCTCACCTGGGAACCGCCGGACGGGTAGTCCCCGCTCCAACTCCCACCTCTGTGCGGTGCGGACATTAACACCCAAATAGTCCGCAATGCCCTTCCAGGAAGTCAACTCTGATTGGGGTTCCGCAGGCGCAGCCACGCTGATCCTCCATTGGCTTGCAGCCGGTCCCAAGCACGGGCGCCTCAGCTTACCAAAAACTTGTTGCCATATTCAACTTGGTTGCAACAAAGCACCCGCCGCGCGGTTTGATGCGACACCGCTTCTCGTCGCTTGCGTGGCGGCCAGCACTCGGCTTTGACTACCCGCGAGGCCCCACCGGGGCACTGGCGAAGATTGGCGCGCTTCCCAGGTTCTGGCAAGAGCGTGTCCAGAAAGCGTGCCATCTTGGAGGAGCACATGCGTTTCTTAAGAGCCGTCCCTTTGCGGCATTCGTGGTTCTGTATCCTCTTGGTTATCTTCTCAACGATCGCCGGTCTGACCACCAAGCGCATCGGTCTGGTTGCCGAAGCGTCTGATCGCAGTGTAAGCACTCGCCTGCCAGTCGAGGGCAGGCCGCGGCTGGCACCGAGTTTTGTACAGGCCTACGGCCGCCTGCCACTTGCCTTTGAAGCGAACGCGGGACAGACTGATTCGCAGGTCCAGTTCACTTCCCATGGCCGAGGCTACACGCTGTTCATGACAGCGACAGAGATGGTGTTGTCACTGGAAGGTGAGCCCGAAACCACAGACAGCTCCCACCGTTTGCTGCGAGGAAAGAACATCGCCTTCTTGCACCCCGCTGCGCCCCGCCGCGAAAAAGCCGTCGTCCGCATGAAGCTGCTCGCCGCAAATGGCAAACCGCGGATTGCCGGTACCGAGGAATTGCCGGGGAAAGTGAACTATTTCATCGGTAACGACCCGAAAAAGTGGCGAACGAACGTTCCGACATACGCGAAGGTCGAGTACCGTGATGTCTATCCGGGAGTGAACCTTGTGTACTACGGACACCAGGGGCTCTTGGAGCACGACTTCGTGGTGGCTCCCGGTGCTGATCCCACCCAGATCCGGTTCGCGGTCGCCGGCGCGGAAAAGATTGACCTGGAGCCGTCCGGCGACCTCGTCCTTCAGGCCGGCGGACAGGAACTCCATCTACGGAAGCCGGTCGCATACCAGGAAATCAACGGCTCACGGCGCGAGATTGCAGGCAAGTACACCCTGTTGCCAAATGGCAGCCGGGAAATTCGGCGCGTCGCTCCAGCAACAAGCGCGCGTGAAGTCGCCTTCAACGTGGGCGATTACGACGAGACCCGCCCGCTCGTGATTGACCCGGTGCTGGTATACTCCACCTACCTCGGCGGCAGTGGGAGTGACTTGGGCTTGGGAATTGCCGTAGATTCCGCCGGAAACGCTTACGTGTCCGGCAGAACCCGGTCGGCCAATTTCCCAACGCTGAATCCGGCGCAGGCGAGCAGCCGCGACCTATATGATGGCTTCGTGGCGAAGCTCAATGCCAGCGGTTCAGCCATGGTCTATTCAACCTATATTGGCGGCAGCGGAGGTGACGCGCTTCAAGGCGTCGCCGTTGACTCCTCCGGCAATGCCTATGTCACAGGCGCCACCCAATCCACCGATTTTCCAACGGCTCGGGCTGTACAGGCCTCTTATGGCGGCGGTTCTACCGACGCCGTGGTCGTCAAGCTTAACGCCGCGGGCTCTGCACTGGTGTATTCAACGTACCTGGGCGGAAGCGGCCAGGATGAGGGGAACGACATTGCCGTAGACACGGCAGGCACTGCGTGCGTGACAGGTTATACGGCGTCGAGCAATTTCCCGACCGTTGGCGCTCTACAGCCCTCTTACGGCGGCGGCGTGAGCGACGGTTTCGTTACGAAGCTGAGCGCAGGGGGGCCCTTTATTGTCTATTCCACCTACCTGGGGCGTGCTGGCGAGGAGAGGGGCAACAAGATTGCGGTTGATCCCTCCGGCAATGCTTACGTCGCAGGGTACACCTCTTCCTCGAATTTCCCGGTGGTCAATGCCGCCCAGTCCACCCTTCGCGGTAGCTACAATGGCTTTGTGGCCAAGCTGAACGCAGCGGGTTCGGGTCTCGTCTACTCCACCTACCTGGGAGGCAATTCGATTGATGGCTGCTATGGCATTGCCGTCGATTCCGCGGGCAACGCCTATGTTACCGGGTACACCAACTCCAGCAATTTCCCGACGGTTAGTCCTTTGCAGGCGAGCATTGGCGGCGGCTACGATGCGTTTGCCACAAAGCTGAACGCCAGCGGCTCGGCGCTGGTCTTCTCGACTTTTCTCGGCGGCAGTGGGTTTGAGCAAGGCCAGACCAGCGCGGTGGATTCCGCCGGCAACATGTATGTCTCGGGAATCACCGGATCCTCGAACTTCCCGACAGCGAGTCTCGTGCAAAGCGTGTATGGCGGCGGCACCTCTGATGTGTTCGTTACGAAATTGAACCCAACAGGATCCGCGCTGATCTATTCGACTTTTCTCGGCGGCAGCGGGGACGACCCCCAGGGTATGATGGCACTGGACTCCTCCGGGAATGTTTACGTCGCCGGGTACACGGCCTCATTCAACTTCCCGAAAGTCAGCCCGCTGCAGGGCACGCATGGCGGGGGCTCCGAGGATGCGTTCATCGCGAAGATTGGCGACGCGGGCCCCGTCGCCCCCCCCAGCCTGAACCTAAGTGTCAACCAGGTCATCACCAGTAATTGCCCGCGGCTGACCTTCGTAGCGTCAGTCACCGACAGCAATGGGCAGCCGGTGTCAGGGCTTGGTGCATCGAACTTCACGCTCAAAGAGGACGGCCGGACACAGAGCATCAGTGTGACGAGCACCGGCAGTTCCGGGGCGTCTGCGCTTTCCCTGGCGCTGGTCATCGATCGCAGCGGTTCGGTCAGCGGGCAGCCACTGGCCGACGAGAAAGCGGCGGCCAACGCACTGGTGTCCAAACTCGGCGCCTCCGACTCGGTGGCCGTCTACGCGTTTGACACGACGGTATCTGCGCTTCAGGGTTTCACAACCAACAGGAGCGCGGTAACGGCGGCCATTAACTCCATTACTGCTGGCAGCACGACGGCGCTGTATACGGCGGTGGTGAAGGCGGCACAGGCGATCTCACTGCAAACGGGGCGCAAAGCGATCGTGGTCATGACCGACGGGGAGAACAACGAAGCCGGCTCTCTCGACGATGCCGTCAACCAGTCGAAGCTGGCCGGCGCTCCGGTCTTTACCGTGGGGTTCGGCAGTGCGAATACCAGCGTGCTCACCGGCTTGGCGACGCAGACGGGCGGCACCTACAGTGCTTCGGCGACTTCTGCGGACCTACAAGCAATACTGCAGAAGATTGGCCAGGTTGTAACGACGCAGTACGAGGTCAGCTACACGACTTCCAGCCCATCCGCGTCGCACAGCATCGAGTTAACGGTACAGTCAGGCGCCAGCCAAAGCGCACCGGCAACACGGACCGTGAGCGCCTGCACGCCGCCGCCAACCGGCGCCGTAACGCTCAAGATCGAGGATACCAGCGCTGCCCCGAGCTCGGCCGTTGACGTGCCCGTGACGCTGACCGCCACCGCTGTGCCCGCTAGTTTTCAATACGATCTGAGCTATGACACTTCCAAACTCACCTTCGTCCAGGCCGGGCCCGGCGATCAACTGAGAGTCGCTAACAAAGATGTTCAGACCAACCCGCTGGGCAGCGGCCAATTGCGCTTCCTGGCTGCCGGCCTCAACCAATCGCCGATCGCCAACGGCACGGTGGTTCTGATGAACTTCCGGCTGAATAGTGGATTCACCTCCGGCAGCACTGCGCTCGGCTGCTCGAACGCGCTTGCCGCCAGTCCACAAAGCCAGTCCATTCCGGGCGCCACGTGCCAGGGCGGTACGCTGACTGTGCGGGCCGGTTGCACGTGCGATGTCAACGGTGACGGCAGGGTAGACGTGGTCGATGCCCAACTGATCATTAATCAGGTACTTGGCTTGGTTAGCGGCGTTTGCGACATCAACGGGGATGGTCAGACGAATGTGATTGATGTCCAAATGGTGATCAACGCGGCGCTTGGCTTGGGCTGCAAATAGCTGCCGCAAAAAGCGCGGATTCGAGGTGCGCATCATGCTTGGGAAGACTATTGCGATGGTGCTGGTGGTCGCCGGGTCGCTGTCGGCCGGGATCGTCTCGGTCGGCTCAGGAAGTGCCGCGGTGAACTCCAGCCTTACGATCACGGTTGGCTATGCGGCCAGCGGCACGGAAGCAACGGCGATCCAGTTCGATCTGGAGTACAACGCGGCGGTGCTGGCGGTTTCGCCAACGGCCGGTTCAGCCGCATCCAATGCTGGCAAGAGCCTGAGTTCCTCACAACTGAGCACAAATGTGCTGAGGGTGATGCTGGTGGGGTTGAATCAGAACGTAATCCAGGATGGTCCGTTGGTGCTTCTGAGCATCGGGGTACGCAGCGGGGCGGCTGCCGGCACCTATGATCTGAAGATCTCAAACATCTCGGCAGCGATCAAGACAGGGCCCTCCGTAATCGGCTCCAACGGCACCGTGACTGTCCAGGCATCTCCTCAGGCATCTACTCGGACCCTGACGGTCAACTCCTCCACCCCCGCCAGCAGCGTGAGCATCACTGTCAGCCCTGCCGATAACAACAACCGAAGCACCGGTTCGACTCCGTTCACGCTGGCCTACAACAGCGGCACGCAGGTGACTCTGACGGCGCCGGCGGCCGCGGGCGGCAACAATTTTCAGAAATGGCTGCGGGATGGTTCTGACGCGGGCTCCACCACCACGCTCTCCCTCACGATGGACACCGATCATACCGTGACCGCCGCCTACGTGGCCGCCGGGTCGATGTCGGCCGGGCTTATCTCGGTCGGCTCAGGAAGTGGCGCCCCCAACTCCAGCCTTACGATCACGGTTGGCTATGCGGCCAACGGCACGGAGGCGACGGCCATCCAGTTCGATCTGGAGTACAACGCGGCGGTGCTGGCGGTTTCGCCAACGGCCGGTTCAGCCGCATCAAACGCTGGCAAGAGCCTGAGTTCCTCACAACTGAGCACAAATGTGCTGCGCGTGATGCTGGTGGGGTTGAATCCGAACGTAATCCAGGACGGTCCGTTGGTGCTTCTGAACATCGGGATCCGCAGCGGGGCGGCTGCTGGCACCTATGATCTGAAGATCTCAAACATCTCGGCAGCGATCAAGACAGGGCCCTCCGTAATCGGCTCCAACGGCGCCGTGACTGTCCAGGCATCTACAACAGCAGGTCCCGCGATTAATTCAGGCGGCATCGTGAATGGCGCCAGTTTTGCGTCCACGACAATGAGCCCTGGGTTGATCGCTTCCCTGTTCGGAACCAACCTGGCGGGAGGCACCGAAGCAGCGACTCGAGTTCCCTTGCCTACCACACTGGCCAACACCCAAGTGCTGGTCAACGATGCGCCTGCACCACTGTTCTATGTTTCCCCAACACAGATCAATTTTCAGGTGCCGTTGTTTCCGAGTCCCGTTCCGTCCACCATTGCGGTGGGTGTCCTTTCTGGAGGCGTTCGTAGTGCTTCGGCGACCACCAGAGTGGCCACGGAATCCCCGGGGATTTTTCTTTCCAGTGGACTGCCAGCGATTCTGGACGCCTCCTATTCTCTGGTGACCCGGGCTAACCCTGCGAAGGCGGGGGACGTGCTGCAGATCTTTTGCACCGGTCTCGGTGCGACGCAACCCGCCGTTCTAGCAGGCCAAGTCGCACCTTCGGCCGAACCGTTGGCACGTGTTGTAGCTTCGGTTGGGGTCCAGATCGGCGGCAAGCAAGCAGTTGTCTATTTCGCCGGCCTGGCGCCAGGGTTCGTGGGTCTTTACCAAGTGAACGTGCAAGTCCCTGCTGGTGTTGCGCCTGGCGATACCGTGCCGCTGGTGATGAGCGTTGGCGGCGTGAACTCGAACACGGTGAATCTGGCGGTAGCATCCACAGGTTCCAGCGGTACAGCGCAAACAAACCCAATTGACGGGTTGAATTACGTGTGGATTCCGCCGGGAAGCCGGCGCGCACAGTAAAATATGCCCCGCGCGCTCGGCACCGTCCACGTGAAAGCCCTCTGCCGCACCCGATCGAGGCGAAGTGTCACCGGTGCATGCGGACGTGGCCGCCCGCGGGTGAGGTGAGGGCAGAGCCAACACGGGGGCGATGAGTTCCGCACCGACCGCCTGAAGTGCGGCCCGAACGGAATAACCACGACGCCAACGGCACGCCAGGGACCGGGGCACCAGCGTGAGGCCACCGGGCAATCAGTTCTCGTGTGACGTTGACGGCGTCCAGGAACTCGGAGCCGAGGCCGGGGCGGCGCTCCTGGTACCATCGCGCGGCCTCTTCGAGTTCGTCGGCCGCTTCGCGCTCGACGCGGAACGGCTTGCTCACCGCGTTTGCAGCCTACCGGCGATGCGGCGGCACGTCTCTTCCCAGGGCTCACCGGCCGATTCACCATCGAGGACCCGCCGCGCACGCCTCTCGATTTCGGCTGCCCAGGCCGCTTCAACCTCGGCCGGATCGCCGGCTGGTCCGTCCAGGCTGGCGATGAGGTCGGCGGCTAAATCCGCGCGCTCCTCCAACGGTAGGGCCAGCACATCGCACAGCAGTTCTCGCGCTCGCTGCGTCATGGGGCCATTGTAGCACGCGTGTGGGCCGGAAAGTCTGGGTGAGACGCACGCCCAATAATGGTTTTCTTGACAATCCTACGCTCATGGCGTACCCTCCGATTTGTACGCTATTGGCGTACTGAGGCCCGAAATGGAGTTCATTGAGGCGCCGGCTTTCACGCGTCGTCTGTCGGCATATCTGGACGATGACGAGTATCGCCGACTGCAGGCCGAGCTTGCCGGGAATCCGGAGCTTGGGAATGTCATGCCTGGCACGGGTGGATTTCGAAAAGTCCGTTGGCCGGACCCGCGGCGTGGCAGGGGTCGAAGAGGCGGTTTGCGGATCATTTACTTCTATTTCGAATCTGACCAGCAGATCTGGCCCATGACGCTATACGGCAAAGACGAAGCGTCCGACCTCGACACGAAAGAGAAGAAGGCGCTCAAGGCGGCGATCGAACTGGAGGTGAAGGCACGCGCTATCAAGAGGGCTGCGCTGCGGGGCAGCTCACGGAGGACACGGTGATGGCAAGAAGGAGAGTTTTTGATGAGCTGATGGAAGGCGTGGCGGCAATGGAGGGCCACCGCGTAGGCAAGCTCACGCTTCGCAGCTACAAGGTCGAAGCAAGACCGCTTCCGAAGGTCGACTCCAAGCTGATCAAGGAAACGCGAGAGGGGCTTGGGTGTTCGAGAGCTGTGTTCGCGCGCAAACTCCGCATCAACGAAAGAACTCTCGAAAAATGGGAACAGGGCCGCGCAAAACCCAATCCCCAAGCGGCCGCTCTTGTTCTCCTCGTTCGCCAGTACCCCGACACGCTGCACCGTCTGGAGGGGCTCGCTGCCAGGTGATCGAGTGTCCAGGAAAGGACAAAGCATCCGGCCTGAGCGCGAAGCAGAAGAAGGCGCTGAAGGCAGCTATGAAACTGGAGTTGAAAGCACGTGCGGCGAAGAGGGCTGCGCGAGGTCTCAAGTTCGACCCGTGGTAAGATTGCCACTGATGCTGGAGACTTTTCTCATTCCTGAGCAGACGGTGGAGGCCAAGGGCGAGGCCACCGCGATTGCGCTGGGCGACGCGGCCGGACAGCGCTTCCTGGTGAGCCTGGAAATCAGCCGCGTCATCGAACAGGAATCCCTCAGTGTGTCCATCTGGGGCTCGGAGGATGGCGCCCAGTGGGGGACCGCCCCGCTGGCCGCCTTTACCCAGAAGTTCTACAGCGGCGCGCATCAGTTGATGCTGGACTTGACCGAGCGGCCCGCCGTGAAGTTCCTGCGGGGCACCTGGGAGGTCAACCGCTGGGGCCGCGGCCAACCCAAACCGCTGTTCGTCTTCTCCGTGTCCATCCATCAACTGGAAGGCCGCGCCACCGCCTGAACTGCTTTTTCACCACCAAGACACCAAGGCACAAAGGTCTTGGTGTCTTCGTGTCTTGGTGGTTAGATTTAGGGCCATGAACCGCAGAGACTTTCTCGGGCTGGCGGGCGCGTCCGCTCTCGCATCCCAAATCGCGCGACGGATCGAGGCGCAGGAAGCGCCGGCCGGATTGCGCTTCATTAACCGCAAGGCCGGCATTCACCCATTCCGTACAGGCCCCACCGGCAAGCGACCGAACATTTTTCTGATCACCATCGACATGGTGTCGCCGGACCACTGGCACCCGTCCCGGTCGCTATGGCGCGAGATGGACCTGCCCGCCATCCGGGCGCTGGCCGCCGATAGCACGGCGTTTCACAATGCCTTCTGCGCCAGCCCGCTCTGCGCGCCGGCCCGCGCGGCCCTGGCCACCGGCCGCTATACCTACATCACGGCCAACGGCGAGCGCGCCCATGACGGCCACGAGACTATCCTCCGGCCCACCGACGTCATTTTCCAGGAGTACCTGAAGGCCACCGGCTACAAGACCAAGCACGTGGGCAAGGGGCACCTGGGCACGCAGAAGTTCATGGACGCCTTCGACGAGAACGACAACGCCTGGGACCGTTGGGCGCCGCCCATCCACGACGATGAGCTGTACCTGGCCGACCTGCGCCGCCTGGGCGTCAAGCCGCAACGCTACCGCCAGGAAATCCGTGGAATGCAGCAGGACCGCCGCACTCCCTATGCCAGCCTCGGCGGCTGGATCGAGCAGGCCGACGGCAAGCCGTTTCCCATCGAGGCGCAGTACAGCCATCACCTCGCCCGCCGCGCCATCGACAAGCTCGACGCGGTTCTGGCCGAAGGCTCGAAATCCGCAATCCGAAATCCGCAATCCGAAATTCCTTCGACGGAGCCGATCTATCTCCAGATTGATTTCTTCGATCCCCACCAGCCATTCAGCATCCCGGCCGGCTTCGAGCAGCGCCAGAAGCAGTTGCGCGCCGCCTTTGCCCTGCCCGACAGTTACGAAAAGGTGCGCGCGCGCGATTGGCGCCCGGCGCCGGGCGAGCCCAAGATCTACGACTTCTATCGCAAGGCCTGGGGCCTTTACGATCCGGAAACTGTCCGGGATTACCGCGTGGCAAACGCCCTGCAGATGGAAATCGTAGACCGTGCCATCGGCACGTTCATCCGGGCGCTCAAGGAACGCGGGCTCTATGACGAGTCGCTGATTGTCTTCACCGCCGACCATGGCGAGATGAACGGGCGGCGGGCGGTGGTGGACAAAGGCGTGTACCTGTTTCCCGACGTGTTGCGTGTCCCGCTGGCCATCAAGCCGCCGGCAAGCTGGGGCCTGCGGCCGCACACCGTCGATCAGCCGGTTTGCCACCTGGATATCGCGCCCACCCTGCTGGCGGTGACAGGAATCGAGCCGGAGGAACGGCTGGACGGGAGGTCCCTGCTCCCGCATCTGCAAGGGAAGCCGCCGGCCGAGGACCGCGACCTGCTGTTCGAATGCGGCTGGCACACGGGCGTGAATTTTGCCTGCGGCACCCAGGCGCGCGACCGCGACGGCCGCCATTTCCTTTACACCTACAACCTTTCCTCGGACATCGATGAGTTATACGACCTGAATGCGGTGGACGCCGAGAATCTGGCCACCAACCCGGAGTACGCGGCACAGCACAAACAAATGGTCGCCCGCCTGGGTGCTTTCCTGGAAAAGGACCCGCGCTGGATCGGCTACTGGCACAGTTTCCGGATCGATCACTACTTCGATCTTCCCCGCCCCACGGGCGACCCGCAGATGTTCCGCCCGATATGAGGGAGTGACGATCCGCAGATTTCGCAGATTGCGCAGATTGGCGGCCGGCCGCCAAAGGAGAAACTGCATGTTGAAGATCACGCGCCGTGGATGGTTGGTGGGTTCGCTTTCCGTGCCTGCACTGCTCGCCGCCCAGGCGCCGGCCTGGAACAAACCGGGGCCGCTGGGCAAATCGGGGCTGAAGGTGACCCGCCTTGCGTTTGGCTGCGCCGAGGCGCGCGATAGTAAGCTGATCCGCAAAGCAGCCGACCTCGGCATCAACTATTTCAACTCCCTGCCGAATCGGAAACTCACCGACTTCAAGCTTGTCGGTGAAGCCCTCCGGCCTATCCGCAAGTAGGTGGTACTTGCCGGCGGATCGGGCGAGAAGACACGCCAGGCGATGCTTGATCAACTCGATAGCCAGTTGCGCGACTTCGGAACCGACTACCTCGACATGTGGTACCTGATCGCCAAGCAAAAGCCGGAGGAAATCGGCGATGAGTTACTGGAAGGCGTGCGCAGCGCCAGGCAAGCGGGCAAGATCAGGACCTGCGTGGTGAGCACGCACGGTTTCGCCGCGGTCCTGCCGCGCGTGCTGGAGGTTCGTGAGATCATCACCGCGCTGATGGTGACCTGCAACTTCGCTACCTGGCCGGGTACGGCCGAGAACATCACCAAGGCCCATCAAGCCGGCATGGGAATTATCGCCATGAAGCCCCTGATGGCCGGCCTTTCGTCGGTGCCCAAAGAACGGCAAGCATGGCTGCAATCGCCCGAGACGCAAGCCAGGCGCCAGGCCATCACTGCCGCAGCGCTCAAGTGGGTGCTTGGCAACGAACAGGTCGACAGCGCGCCCGTCATCATGTCAACTTTCGAGCACCTGGAAGGCAACGTGAAGGCCGCGTCGGAGCCGTTCACCAAGGACGAACGGCAACTTCTTGCCGCCCACCTCGATCGCGTCAGCCCATACTATTGCCGAATGTGCCAGCGCTGCGAAGGCTCGTGCAGGGAAGCATTGCCGGTTTCCGACTTCACGCGCTGCCTGATGTATGCGGAGGGGTATGGAAACATGCGCAAGGCCCGGCTGGAGTTCGAGCAGGTGCCGCCTCAATCGCGCACGGTGCGGTGCGATCAGTGCCCGTCCTGCACAGTGCGGTGCCCGAACGGAGTGCGCGTCCGCGAGCAGCTCATCCGCGCGCACGCGGTGCTGGCCTGAGGGACAAAGTAATGAGTGATGTCTCCTCTTTCCACTCATCACTCATCACTCATCACTGAACCTTCCCAACGATCGACAACGCCGGCGGCCAGGCAGTGCCCGGTGAGGTTGACGAAGGTGCGCGCCATGTCGGGTAACTGGTCGATGGCGATCAAAATAGCGATGGCTTCCAGCGGGATCCCGAACGGCGCCACCGTGGAGGCCAGCACCAGCAACGTGCCGCGCGGCACCAGGGGAACGCTTTTCGCGGTTACTCCAATCATCAGCACCAGCAAAACGAGCTTCCACCAGTCAAACGGCACCGCATAGGCCTGGGCCAGGAAGAGCGCGGAAAACGCCAGGTGGGCATGTGTACCGTTTAAGCTGAAACTCAGGCCCGCGGGCACGACAAACGCGGCGACCTCGCGGCGGATGCCGAATGCTTCCAAACACTCGAAGGTCTTCGGCAGCGCCGGGATGCTGGTGGTCATGGAGAAAGCGATGAGCAGGGGCGCGCGCACGGCGCGCAGCAGCGAGAAAAACGGGACGCCGCCCAGCCGGCCCAGCGCCGGAAAAACCACCAGGAGGATTATGACCTGCGCGGCCACCACCTCGGCGATGAAAACCGCAAAGGGCTTCAGCGCCGCGATGCCCTGGGTCCCCACAACAGCCGCCACGGCCCCGAATACACCCACCGGGGCGAAGTACATGATGTAGCCCGTCAGGCGGAACAGGACTTCGACCAGGCTTTCGAGCAGCGCGAAAATGGGGCGGCCGCGCTCGCCGGCGGCCAGCAAGGCCATCCCGAACAGGACCGAGAAGACCACGATCTGCAGGATGTCGCCCCGGGCCATGGCGTCCACGACGCTGCTGGGCACCAGGCGGAGAATGAACGGAAGCTGGGCATCGGGACGGCGGAGGAACTCGGCCGGAGCGGCGCCTACATTCCCCAGGCGCGCGGCCAGTCCCGGCTGCAGGGCCAGGGCCAGCAGCAGGCCGACCAGCGTGGACAACAGCGTGGCCGCCAGGAAAAACACGGCCGTGCGCAGGCCCATCCGGCCGACCTTGCGGAAGTCGCCGCACCGCGCGGTGCCGACCGCCAGCATGGCGAAGATCAGGGGCGCGACGATCATCAGCACCAGGCGCACGAACACGTCGCCCAGCGGCTTCACGGCGCGCGCCGGGCCGGGCGCCCCCCAGCCGAACGCTATGCCGGCCGCCATGGCCAGCATGATCTGCGCGGTCAGGCTTCGCCGCAGGAGGTCCAAGGTCCAAAGTCCAAGGTCCAAGGCGGCCGCCGGCCCCGACTTTGGACCTTGGACCTTGGACCTTGGACTCTCCATTACCGTTGGCCCCATTTCAATTTGCTGCGGAGCACTTCGAAATAGCTCTTGCCCGGGGCGCGGACCAGGCGCACGACTTCCGGCGAGAGACGGCAAACGACGCGGTCGTTGTGATGGATGGAGAGGCCCACCTGCCCATCGACAGTCAGGAACACGGTCTCTTCTTCCGACTTGATGACCACCTCGATGGTGGAATCGCCGGGAACAACCAGGGGCCGGTTGGTGAGCGTGTGGGAGGCAATGGGGGTGATCAGCACGGCGTCCACCGCCGGCAGAACGATGGGCCCGCCGGCGGCCAGCGAATAGGCGGTGGAGCCGGTGGGCGTGGCCATGATCAGGCCGTCGGCCTTAAAGGTGGAAACGAACTCGCCGTCCAGGAAGGCGTCGAAATCCAGGATGCGGGCGATGGCCGCCTTGTTGAGCACGGCGTCGTTCAGGGCGTGGTAGCAGGCGACGGTTTCCGGCTCCCGCAGGCCGGTCTCGCGCCGCACTTCGACCCGCAGTTTGCGCCGGGCATTCACGGAGTAGCGCCCGGCCAGCACCTGCTCCAGCGCGGCGTACATCTCCTCGAGCGTGACCGAGGTGAGAAACCCGAGGCTGCCGAGGTTGACGGCCAGCACCGGTATGTCCCGCTCGCCAATGGCGCGGGCGGCCGAGAGCAGCGTGCCGTCGCCGCCCAGCACCACCGCCAGGTCCACGCGCGCGGCCAGCTCGCTGCGCGCCGTCCCGCTCTCGACAGGTTCGATGGACAGGCCCGTCTCCCGGTCCAGCAGCACTTCCAGGCCGCGCTCCGACAGCCATTGGCGCAACGCCGGAACCACCTGCCGCAGTTCCGGCTTCTTCGGTTTGGAAATAATTCCGACGGTCTCTATCATCTCAACCACAAAGCGGCTGCCGCCGCAACTGAGAGTTCAACGCAGAGACGCAGAGCACGCAGAGAAAACGCAGAGAATTTCTCCGCGCGCCTCCGCGTCCTCTGCGTCTCTGCGGTGAGACTGACTCAAGATATTCCCATCTTCCCGGAGGAGCAAGACTCTACGACCTCAACAGATACAGCAAGAACTCCTGGTTGCCCTCCATGCCGGCGATGGGGCTGGGGGCCACGCCGGCCGGCCGAAGGCCCGCGGCCCGGGCAGCGGCCCGCACCTTCTCGACGGCCTGGGCCTGCAACTCGGGGTCGCGCACAATGCCCCCCTTGCCCACCTGCCCGCGGCCCGCCTCGAACTGCGGCTTCACCAGCACCACGGCCTCCCCGCCCGGCTTCATCACGGCGGGCAGGCGCGGCACGATAAGCGTAGCAGAAATGAATGAAACATCGACGCAAACAAAATCCACCGGCTCGCCGATGTCCTCCGGGGAGAGATAGCGTGCGTTGAGCTTCTCGCGAAGCACCACGCGGGCGTCGCTGCGCAGGCGCCAGTCGAGCTGGCCGGCGCCGACGTCCACCGCGTACACGCGGGCGGCGCCCCGCTGCAGCAGGCAATCCGTGAAGCCGCCGGTCGAGGCGCCGATATCCAGGCAGACCT
>Ga0315279_10002968_pt1 | contig 24409 bp, 20 predicted proteins | sample YL17G06_20_MG_FD_203694 | JGI IMG/M metagenome (GOLD analysis project Ga0315279, IMG submission 203694) | Sediment microbial communities from Yellowstone Lake, YNP, Wyoming, USA - YL17G06_20 | ecosystem: Environmental > Aquatic > Freshwater > Lake > Sediment | place: USA: Wyoming | collected...
AGACTTCCAAATAGGTTGAGAAGCTGTGGGGTTGTGGAACTTCCAGACCTTCCTGTTGCATCCCCTCCAAATGGAAAGCAATGGCGTCTTTCATATTTTTCTCGGCTTGTTTTTTGGTAGAGCCGGTGGCTACACAGCCCGGAAGGTCGGGAGAAAAAGCCGAGAAACCTGTTTTTGTCTTTTCGATTATAACCAGATATTTCATTTTAAGCCCGCCTGTTTAAGAATACTATTTAATGTCCCAGGAGCAAGTTCATCTCCTGGTTTTCCAGCTATTGTAACAAGACCCTTTTTAGTTTTATGTTTGAACTGACGATGGCTGCCTTTGGTTCTGACAATAAACCAACCATCCTTTTCAATCATTCTGACGACATCCCTTACTTTCACATATAAGATTATAACGTAATTTCATTACGCCGACAAGTATTTTTGGCCACACACAAACTTGATTTTTAACCCACGTGTGCGTATATTGCGATTTCCAAAAGGATATTTCCAACCTGCCTTTTTTGTAGCTATAGAATGGATTTTTGATAAACGAAGATGAAGAAATACTCAATCGCAGACCTGGCACGAATAATAAAGGCATCCGCCTTCAGTGTATTTAGCCCGCCGTTTCACGGCGGGTTGCGCGCACAACGCGATATACAGTACGCAGTGCAATATTTTACCGGCGTAAGTATCGACTCGCGAACTACAAAGCCCGGCGACTGTTTCTTTGCTATACCCGGCGAGAATTTTGACGGCCACGATTATGTTCTTGACGCTTTCGCTAAAGGTGCCGTTTGTGCGGTAGTCAGTAAAGATACTGACAGCAAAAAATTTCCAGGCAATTACATCCTCAAGATTGAGGATACCGTAAAAGCACTTGGTGATTTCGCCAGAAAGTATCGCCGGCAGGCCAGCTTCAAAGTGGTTGCGATAACCGGCTCGGTAGGCAAAACAACTACAAGGCACATTGCCTATCATGTCTTAAGCAGGCATTTTCGTGTCTTCCAGTCGCCGAAGAATTTTAATAATAATATCGGCCTGCCCCTGACGCTGCTCGAAGCAGGCCCACAGGACCAAATCGTCATCGCTGAACTCGGCACCAATCACCCCTGCGAAATTGGCTATTTAACTCGCATCGCTGGGCCGGATATCACAGTCGTAACTAATGTTCACCCCGCTCATCTGGAAGGGTTCGGCGACCTGGAAACGATTATTGAGGAAAAGTTATCCATAGCCGAAGGACTATCACAAGACGGTATCTTGATAATCAATACTGATTTGGTTAAGTGGTTAAATGGTGACCGGCTAATTCACAAAATCATAACCTTCGGCAAATCAGACAACGCTGACTATCGGGTGAGCAACATCACCTTTGACGCCCTGGGCAGCCGGTTCGCCATCAATGGCACAAAGGTTCACCTGCCGTTGCCTGGCCCCGGCAATGTCGAAAACGCACTCGCTGCCTGCGCTGTTTGCAATCAGTTAGGCCTGACTATCGATGATTTCGCACAAGCTGTGAAAACCCTTCCCCCCCTTTCTATGCGAGCGGAGCTATTGCAAATCGGGACGCTTACGGTGCTAAACGATTGTTACAACGCAAATCCCGCCTCAATGAAAAATGCCCTTGAAATACTGGCCAATCTCGGTTCAACCCAGAAACGCCGATTGGTTTTTATCTGTGGCGATATGGCTGAACTTGGCCGGCAAACCGAGTTACTGCACGCCGAGCTGGGTGCATCCATTGCAAAAGCCAGAGTGCAGCTCCTGCTGGCCGTAGGCAAGTTCGCAAAAATCACTGTCCAGGCCGCAAAAAAAACCGCCAATTCCATACGGCACGACCTGCAAATAGAATGCTTCGAGGACACCTTTTTGGCTTGTAATAATCTGCAAAAATTCATAAAAGATTACGATATAATATTAGTTAAAGGTTCCCGGACAGCTAAACTTGAAGTGGTTGTCGAGAAACTAAAGGAACCCTTTTCGTGAAGCGAAAAAAGATAAGGAGACCAGGATATTAGGACACCAGGATGCAGGATACCAGGACGTCGGGATATCAGAGAAAACTCACCGGATATCCTGGTAATCTGATGCCCGCTACCTGATAACCTGATAACCTGATAACCTGATACCTGGGTAACCTGAACGAGACGCGAAGATGATTTATCACTTATTGTGGTATTTGCGCGATATTTTCACTCACCGGCTTGGCTTTTACGCCTACCAGAATGTGATGTTTCGCTCCGTAGCAGCAACGCTGACCAGCTTGCTGATTGCCCTTCTGCTTGGTCCAAAGATTATTCGCTGGCTCATGCGAAAAAAAATTGGCGACCGTCCGGAATTTCATCACGCCGCCCTGAACGAACTAACCAAAGAAAAGGCCAATACGCCTACAATGGGTGGTCTGATTATTATCTTTGCCAGCTTGGTAACCACCTTATTGTGGGCCAGGTTAAATAATCCTTTTGTTCAAAAGGCAATTGTTTTAATGATATGGTTTGGCACTTTGGGTGGAGTTGACGACTGGTTAAAACTTACCGCCGATTACCTTCATCGAAGCCGAAATGGACTAAGACCCTGGGAAAAGCTCATCTTCCAAATCGGCGGAGCCGTCCTGATTGCCTCGTTTCTATACACCGACTTCGCTCACATAGAGGATGCCAAATTATTCTGGCTGCCATTCTACAAATATGGCCTGCCGTTAGCCAACTGGATGTTCATACTGATAGCGATTCTTTACATATCAGCCACCAGCAATGCCGTTAACCTCGCCGATGGAATGGATGGGCTTGCAGCCGGCTGCGTGGCAATGGTCAGTCTGGTGCTGGCGATACTTTGCTATGTGGCCTCCGAGACGATGGCACGAAACACACCTGTCACCTGGTCGAGTTATCTTCTGTTGCCGCACATACCCCAGGCCGGCGAGCTGAGCATATTCTTCGCAGCCATTCTGGGGGCGGTGCTCGGCTTTTTGTGGTTCAACTGCCATCCCGCCCAGACCTTTATGGGCGATGTCGGCTCGCTTCCGTTGGGTGCTGCAATGGGATACGGCGCCCTCGTAACTCGAAACGAAATTCTGCTCTTAATCATAGGCGGCGTATTCGTCATCGAATTGTGCAGTGTGGTTTTGCAGGTCGTTTACTTTAGATACACCGGCGGCAAACGTCTCTTTAGATGTGCCCCCATCCATCACCATTTTCATCTGATTGGCTGGAGTGAGCCGCAGGTAGTAGTGCGTTTCTGGCTTTTAGCTGCCGCCTTCGCAGCTCTGGCCTTGGCCACCCTGAAAATCCGTTAATCTCGCCACTTGCTCTCTCCCGTTAGAAATGACATAATCTCCAACAGAACGCCGCTTTCGGCGGGTGGTTCGTGGCTCGTGACTCGAGTATCGAGAATCGAGAATCAAGGGCATCCAGGTATATTAGAACCACATAAAGACAATAAGGCAGATACGAATGTCAGGGAAACTATTAACAATTTACTGCCATTGTGCATATTACCAGATTATTCCCAACGGTGTGAAATCCGCAGTGCTAACTGCTATCAAAGACTCGAACATAGAATTTGAGGCGGTGGCTGACCTCTGTCAGATATCTGCCGCCCGTGACCCTGCTCTCAAACTTTGGGCAAAAGCAGAATCGATAAAGATTATCGCCTGCTATCCGCGTGCGGTCAGGTGGTTATTCCACGCTGGCGGTGCGCCGTTGCCCCAAGGCGGTATCGAATTCTTCAATATGCGAGTCGATAGTGTTGAAAAAATCATCTCATCCTTGGCAGGTGACGGGATGCGCAGCAGATCTTCCAAAGATACCTGCACAGAGAAAACGGGTGATTGGATACCCTGGTTTCCGGTGATTGATTACGACCGTTGCAAGAACTGCAAACAATGTCTAAACTTTTGTCTGTTTGGTGTATATAAGCTTTCTGTGGAAGGCAAGGTAGAAGTTTGCAATCCAGCCAACTGCAAAACTAACTGCCCCGCGTGCGCAAGGTTGTGCCCGCAGAGTGCGATAATCTTTCCCAAATACAGTGACAGTCCTATTAATGGTGACGAGGTAAGCGAATCTGCCTCCGGCGTATCAAGTGAAAAAATGAAAGCCGAGCTTGCCTCGCTTTTAGGCGGAAACGTTTATGATGCTATCCGCCGGCGCAGTAAAAACGGCAAACGGTTCTCCAGAAATGCAGACAGCAAAAACTTTCCTCAAGCCAAACTATGAAGTATGAAATTCAAAATCCGAAATCCAACTTACGCGGCATAAACCGCAAACCGACGGTGATTCTCGTTGCCGACAGAACTCTCAGTACCGATTACAAGGTCCTGTTTGAAGGCATCTTTGCTACGATGCAAACTACGCAGGTCCCGCAGATAATGATGCGAAAAATTCTCTCACCGGCGGTCGCAACAGACTCTTCTGGACGAGCCAAAAGCTCGCCTCTCGGGCTCCGCCGTCTTGAGTCGGCGCTTCTTAATTTCACAAATCTTGATAGCAAAGACGTAATTTGCACAACACCGGAAGCCTTACCTCGTCTGTTGGGACCATGGGTTAAGGTTGTTGCGTTCAGTTCAAGCGACCCATTAGGCAGAGGGATGAGCAATACCACAACATCGAATTTCTGGAAAGGCGAACTCTACACCAGCTTCTGGACCAGGCGTATTATCGAACAGGTAGCTTTGGCAAAACGCAAATACGATTTCAAGATTGTCGTCGGAGGCGCAGGCACATGGCAATGGGTCTCCGACCCCCAGCAGGCCGTGAGGATGAGTATCGATGTAATCTTCGATGGCTACTTCGAGTCCTTAGGCCCCCAGCTCTTTACGGATATTCTTGGCGGTCGCCAGATACAAAAACATATCTGTGAAACAGATACCGCCGTAGAAAAAATACAGCCAATAACCGGTGCATCAATGCTGGGCGTCGTCGAGCTTTCCAGAGGATGCGGCCGGGGTTGCAGGTTCTGCACTATGGCTCGTAAAAAAATGGGTCACGTTCCCCAGAATATTATCCTGGCGGATTTGGAAACGAATGTCGCTAATGGGGTCACCTCGGTTGTTAATGCCAGTGAGGATTTTTTCCGCTACGGCTCCGCCGGGCTAAAACCTGATTTCGATAAACTGCACGATTTGCTTACACAAATGAAAAAAATCAGGGGTCTATCTTTTATGCAGATAGACCACGCCAACGTAACATCCGTGCTGCAACTGACCGATGAGCAGTTGACAGAAATCAGAAAACTACTCACCTGGGAGAACAAAACCGATTATCTGTGGGTCAATATGGGTGCCGAGAGTGCAAATGGACACCTTGTAGCCGCCAACTGCCCCGGGAAAATAGCGCCGTTTAGACCCGATGACTGGCAAAATTTGGTGATAGAAGCGGCTGAGCGAATGAATAAAAGTGGTTTTTTCGCCGTTTTTAGTATAATCCTGGGACTGCCGGGAGAAACACCGGCTGATATCGCCCGCACACTTGCGCTTGTCAAAAAGCTGGCAGCGAAGCAGGCGGTAATTTTCCCGATATTCTACGAGCCCCCCTTTCTGTCTTCGACAGAAGACAGGGGGGCTGATGAAATTGGAGCAGAGCAAAGATTTACGCTCCGGAAAATGAGAGCCGACCATTTGGAGTTATACAGGACCTGTTACGAGATAAACTTTAAGTTAGTGCCGCGATTGCTCTGGGATAACCAGCGAGCAGGCGGCGTGCCCTGGACAAAAAGAGTCTTGATGCAGATGCTGGGCAGAGGTGAAATTTTGTCCTGGCGGCGAACCTTTAATAAACTCCAGAAACAAATTGCGAAGTCCGAACTACGAACTATGAACTCCAAACTACGAACCACAAACGAGGAGAGCCAAAAATATGCACACAAACACTGCGGCTGCCATTCGACCTCTCAGGCCACCACAAGATAATATTCCCCAAACGAAGCAACAGCGTAATAAACTGTTGCAGATTGCCACCGACTACGTCGAGCAGAAAAAACCCGTCGGGCCATTGTCTCTGGCTGAATTGCAAATGCACTCAGAAAAAGTTGTCGAGATAGCAAATGTAAACTCAAAATACAGGAATTTTGCAGCAGTTCTGGTAAACAACCAGGTCTGGCGCCAAACCGTGGCAGGCATCCCTTTTGAAAAGCGACTGCTACTGCTGCCGAAGTGTCTGCGAAACCAGCGCGAATGCCGGGCCGGCTTCGATGAGCTTGGATTAGTGTGCGAACACTGCGGGGGATGCATTATCGATGAGCTTAAAAGCCAGGCAGAGCGGCTGGGCTATGCGGTGCTGATTGCAGAAGGTTCACCCGTGATAACATCGCTTATCGAGACGGGGAAAATTGAAGCCGTAGTGGGCGTTAGCTGCCTTTCGGTTCTCCAGCAGGTCTTCCCATATATGGAGGCCGGTGCCGTTCCCGGCATAGCAATTCCGCTGTTGCAGGATGGCTGCGCGAATACAAGCGCCGATATCGACTGGGTGTGGGATGCAATTTACCTGAATAATGATGACCAGACGTGCCGACTAAATCTCGAATCTTTACACAACCAGGTAGATAACTGGTTTTCAAGTGAATCCCTCGAAATACTTTTCGGCCCCGCCGAGGGGCAGACCGAAAAAATAGCCCTCGAATGGATGGCCAAAGCAGGCAAACGCTGGCGACCCTTCCTTACCGCCTGTGCCTACCAGGCACTTGCCGAAAACCGTCAGGCAACACTCCCGGACAAAGTGTATAGAGCCGCTGTGGCGGTGGAATGTTTTCACAAGGCCTCTTTAATTCACGATGACATAGAAGATGGTGACACTTTGCGGTACGACCAGAAAACACTCCACGCCCAGTATGGAGTCCCGATAGCCCTTAATGTCGGAGACTTCCTGCTGGGTGAAGGATACCGTCTCCTGGTGGAGCTAAAGGTTCCCGATGATTCAAAAATAAAATTACTGACCGCCGCGGTACAGGGACACCGCAGTTTGTGTCTGGGGCAGGGAAACGAGCTATCGTGGATGCGGCAGCCCGGACCTATGAGCGTTGCGGAAGTCATAGACATATTTAGAAAAAAAACATCTCCTGCATTCGAGGTCGCCCTCAGAGTAGGAGCTATTCTGGCTGGTTATAGTGACGAACTGGACGCAGTGCTGGAACAGTACAGCCGCTCACTCGGCATTGCATATCAGGTTCGCGATGACATCGAGGATTTCCGTTCTGTAAGCATAGCCAGTGCGCTAAATCAGATACGGCCTTCATTGCTGCTCGCAATGGCTTATGAACGGACAGAGGGGGCTGAGAAAAAATTACTCGAATCTATCTGGAACATGTCAATAAAACCGGACTCGGTCGAAAGTGAGCTCAAGAGTATATTTACTCTGTTAAAAATCGAGCGCTCGGCCTGGGAATTGATGGAAACCTATAAATCGCAGGCAATAGGTTCTCTCGGTAATCTGAAGAACACTAACCTCAAGGGTTTGCTGCGAAGAGTTATAGGTAAAATATTCGACGACTTCGAAGTAATGGGTTGTTGCGATGACCATAAGGCGGGATATGCTCAAGGCAGCAAGTCGGGCAAAACATCTGCTCAATGATTCCGCTGACCTTGTAGTTAACTTCGTTAATAGACAGTTCAACCAGGATGGCGGATTCAAGGGAAGAAGCAATCAAAGCGACTTATATTATACCGTCTTCGGTCTCGAATCCCTTCTGGCGCTGGATGCCGATATTCCACAGGAGCGAATCCTAAACTACCTGCGAAAATTTGAGGATGGTTCCAATCTCGACCTTGTTCACCTGGCCTGTCTGGCCCGCTGCTGGGCCGACGTATCGCAGTTCCAAGGCGCGGGCATTCGTAATGGGATTGCCCGAAACATCGAAAGGTATCGCTGTCCCGATGGCGCTTATAATACTCTAACCGGAGCTTCGCATGGCTCATCTTACGGATGTTTTCTTGCTCTGGGTGCTTATCAGGACTTGAATTTTATCCTTCGCAGCCCCCAAGGGGCGGAGAATGGAATGGATATGGTGACCTCTACTGCGGTAGCCAACTGCATAAAAGCATTACGAACCCCGGACGGGGCTTATTCAAATGACCCCGCTATACAAATTCCTTCGACCCCCGCAACAGCGGCAGCATTGACGGTCCTGCACTACTTAAACGAACCGGTCGATAATCTTTCCACCGATTGGCTGCTTTCCCGGCTCCACCCAAAAGGGGGCTTTGTCGCAATGGCGACGCCGGGACAAAACGGCATTCCTGATTTACTTTCCACCGCCGTCGCTTTGCACGCACTCGCTTTGATGGGAATCTCAACCGACAACATAAAAGACCGATGCCTCGACTTTCTCGACACGCTCTGGAGCAGCGAGGGCGGCTTTCAAGGAAACTGGGCAGACAACATCATCGACTGCGAATACACCTATTACGGTTTGTTAGCACTCGGACATCTAAACGGGTAGCTATGAACATTGATAGAGCTGCACTCGACAGAACACTTGCACTTATGAGAAACCGATTGCTTCAATCCCGCAACCCAGACGGTTTCTGGCAGGGGCGATTATCCAGCAGCGCCCTCTCTACGGCTACTGCCGTCTTTGCCCTCGCAACGGTCGATAGGGCAAAATACGATTCGCTCATCCGTAAGGGGCTTAACTGGCTAAGTGAAAACCAAAACTCCGATGGTGGCTGGGGAGATACTGTCCGAAGTCCCAGCAATATCAGCACGACATTACTATGCTTGTCAGCCATCCGTTTGGCGGACTTGTCCGCATTTACGATAACTGAGTCCGCCCGATATAAAGAAACTGTCGCCAAAGCTCAATCGTGGCTTATCGGCTTCGCTGGTAGTCTCAAACCAGATGTTCTTGCAAACTCTGTCAATAAGCAGTATGGCGAGGACAGAACCTTTTCGGCGCCGATCCTCACTATGTGTGCCCTTGCCAACAGACTGGGTAGCCCACAAGAATCCTGGCGACTGATTAAACCTCTGCCTTTTGAGATGGCAGTCTGTCCGCATCAGCTATTCAAGTGGCTGCGGCTGCCGGTGGTAAGCTATGCCCTGCCGGCCTTAATCGCAATAGGGCAGGTTCATTATCATTACCTAAAACCCCGCAATCCAATTATAAGACTCCTGCGGCATCTTTCTCGAAGTAAAACCCTTGATGTGCTGCGAAGTCTGCAGCCGGAAACCGGCGGCTTTCTCGAAGCCGTTCCATTGACCGCCTTTATCGTTATGGGGCTGGCGGCCTGCGGAGAAAAAAACCACGATGTCACATTAAAAGGCGCCGACTTTTTGGTTAACTCAGCCAGAGATGATGGGAGTTGGCCGATTGATACTAACCTTGCCGTATGGGTAACAACCCTGGCTGTAAACGCCCTTTCCGCCGACCTGGACGTCGAGTCCATCCTCTCATCAGAAGACCGCACAAACATCCAGAATTGGTTGCTGTCGTCGCAGCATCGCCAGGTCCACCATTACACACACACCATCCCCGGCGGTTGGGGGTGGACAAACTTGGCCGGGGCCGTCCCCGATGCCGACGACTCCGCCGGTGCACTAATCGCTTTGCGTAACCTCGGCCCGCCGGATGAATCCGCCACACGTATGGCGGATAAACGCACGACCAACTCTGCCATCATAGGGTTAAAGTGGCTGATGGAACTGCAAAATCGCGATGGCGGAATCCCAACTTTTTGCAGGGGATGGATGTCTCTGCCATTCGACCGCAGCGCACCGGACCTGACAGCCCACGCGGCAGGTGCTATCGGCTCCTGGTTTGACGTCCTGCCGGATTCTCTGCAAAAACCGGCAGAAAAAACGCTCAAAAAGGCCATCTTCTTTCTGGAACACGTCCAGAAAAAAGATGGCTCGTGGGTCCCATTGTGGTTTGGCAACCAGTTTGCACCGAATCAGGAAAACCCCGTTTATGGAACAGCCAGGGTGCTTACAGGATTGTGCCGGCTGCCTCATCAGTTCATTTCCCAATGTTTACCGATGATGCAAAAAGCCGTTCAATGGCTTTTATCTGTCCAGAATCAGGATGGCGGATGGGGAGGGGCAAAAGCCGTCAACTCCACTATCGAAGAAACCGCTTTATCGGTAGATGCCCTCGCCTCAATTCTCGATTCTCGATTCTCCGCCGATAGGCGTCCTGTGGAGATACTCGATTCTCGAATCACGAGCCACAGGTTAGCGGTAGAGCCGGCAATTTCTCGTGGAGTTCGCTGGCTTATCGAACAAACTAAAGAGGGAACAATAGTACCACCTTCACCGATAGGTCTTTATTTCGCCCGGCTCTGGTATTTTGAAGAGCTGTATCCGGTGATTTTTGTGGTGTCAGCACTGCAAAAAGCCCGGAACCTGCTTAGTATCACAAACGAATAACAATGAACAAAAAAAGGGGGCCTCTATAATGGAGGCCCCCTTGGCATAAACTACTAATACATTTCGCCGCCCGGCATCGCGGGAGTCTTTTCCTTCTTTTCGGGAATCTCGCTGACTACCGCATCGGTCGTCAAGAGCAGCGAAGCAATCGAGGCGCCATTTTGCAGCGCAATCCTCTCCACCTTCATCGGCACAATCACGCCGAACTCAATCATATCCCCGTATTCTTTCCGCAGAGCATCGTAGCCGAAGTTCTTTTCTTTGCTTTCCATAACTTTCTGAGCCACAATCGAGCCGTCAAGTCCTGCGTTCTCGGCTATTTGCTTAATCGGCGCTACCACTGCTCTTCGAACTATATCAACGCCGACCTTTTCGTCGCCGCTGGTTTTGATTTTATCCAGTGCCGGCAGCGCTCTGAGCATCGCCACACCGCCTCCCGGCAGAATACCTTCCTCCACCGCTGCCCGGCAGGCGTGCAGCGCATCTTCGACGCGTGCCTTCTTCTCTTTCACTTCTGTCTCGGTTGCCGCCCCGACGTTAATCAGAGCCACGCCACCGGCCAATTTTGCCAGCCGTTCCTGCAGCTTTTCAATATCGTAGTCGCTGGTAGATTTCTCTATCTCGCTTTTAATTTGCTCAATCCTGCCCTTGATGGCCTCGCTGCTCCCGCCGCCTTCGATGATTGTGGTGGTGTCCTTGTCGATGGTTACTCGCTTTGCTCTGCCGAGCTGACGCAGCTCAATATTCTCCAACTGAAGCCCCAAATCCTCAAAGATGGCCTCACCGCCGGTAAGGGTAGCGATGTCACTGAGCAGCGCCTTGCGTCTGTCGCCAAAGCCGGGCGCCTTCACAGCCGCTGCCTGCAGCACACCACGCAGTTTGTTGACAACCAGCGTGGCTAACGCCTCACCCTCAACATCTTCGGCGATAATCAACAGGGGCTTGCCTTGTTTGGCGACTTTCTCGAGCAATGGAACAAGAGATTTTACTGAGCTTATCTTCTTCTCATGCACAAGGATATATGGCTTATCCAGCACAACCGTCATATTCTCAAGGTTATTAATAAAGTGCGGACTGAGGTATCCTTTGTCGAACTGCATACCCTCAACCAGCTCAACTATTGTTTCCAGTGACTGGCCCTCCTCGACTGTGATGACGCCATCCTTGCCGACTTTGTCCATCGCCTCAGCCAGCTTTTTGCCGATTTCGATATCCTGGTTTGCCGAGCAGGTCGCCACCTGTTCGATTTGTTTGCTCGACTCAACGGGTGTGCTCATCTTTTTCAGCTCTTCTATGATTGCCTCAACGGCCTTTTCTATGCCGCGCTTTACCTGCATCGCGTTGGCCCCGGCCGTGATGTTCTTAAGGCCCTCGTCGAAAATGCTCTCCGCCAGAATGGTTGCGGTTGTCGTCCCGTCGCCGGCCACGCTCGAGGTCTTTGAGGCCACCTCCTTTACCATTTGTGCACCCATATTTTCGTACGAATCTTCCAGCTCAATCTCTTTGGCCACCGTAACCCCGTCTTTGGTCACGGTCGGCGAGCCGAATGACTTTTCCAGAACCACGTTTCTGCCGCACGGCCCAAGAGTGATTTTTACCGCCTTCGCCAGTTTCTTTACTCCTTCCCGAATGGCTGCGCGTGCATCGGTACCATAAGCTATCTTTTTTGCTGCCATTTCTTTCTCCTTCTTGTTGAATATTGATTTCTATTATGTCCGCATACCTATTCTTGTCCGGTTAACTCTCAATCACCGCCATAATATCTGACTCGCTCATAATCAGATACTCTTTGCCGTCAATCTTAACTTCCGTTCCGGCGTAGCTTGTAAAAAGCACCGTATCACCTTTTTTCACCTGCAATTTTCGAACTGTCCCGTCGTCGAGCACCTTGCCCTCGCCGACGCTGACAACTTTGCCTCTTTGCGGTTTTTCTTTGGCGGTGTCCGGCAGAACTATGCCGCCCGCCGTCTTGTTTTCCGCCTCAAGTCGTTGAACAAGCACCTTATCTGCCAATGGTCGAATCTTCATTTTGTCCTTACTCCTTTCGAATCAAAAACCTTTCTCCACTTTACTTCATCCGTCTTCGGCGGATGTGGTTATTCCGAGAAAACGTTACTATTATACTTTTTTATAAACAATCTGTTCAATTGCTCACGCAGAACGCCCATATCAACGGGCTTGTCAATCACACTAAAAACATCGAGTCGCAGTGCCTCGCCGAGCAGCGATTCGCCCGCCGCGCTTATCAGCAGGATACACGGCAGCAGCGGATAACCCATCCGAATAATCTTTATCGTCGTCAGCCCATCTGGTTCCTCCGTATCCATATCAACAATTGTCGTATGGATGCGTCTATTCCCGATAATATTGACAAACTCGTCTGCGCTCTCAGCCACCAGCAGATTCACCCCTCTTGGCCGAAATATAGAGCGCACAGCTTCCGGCCACCCCCAGTCCGCCTCACTGGCCAGGACATTAATTTCATCGAGTTTTGATAGACTCAAGACCATAGCTATATATGCCTTATCTCAAGGGCTGCAAATGTCGTGCCAAACACCTTATACAGGACCGTATTTACACAAGTGCTTATCAGGAAATATCTTGCGGTGCAAGCTCGCCCGCGTCAACGCCTGCCAAAATCCCCTCTAATGTTATTTCGCTGCCAGCATGGCAGGTTCACCCCAATCAAATCTCTCATTGAGGAGTCGGAATAGCTTTTCTGGCCAGCGCAGCCTCCAGTTGCTTACGCGCTTCGGGCAAATTGGGGTCAATCTGCAGAGCAGCGCGAAATTCGTTGATAGCCTCATCAACACGGCCATCTCGAAGTAAAAGGATACCCAGGTTATAATGCATCTGGGCGTCATTAGGGTAAATACGCAGGACCTGACGAAACTGCTCTATCGCCTTACCGATTTCGTTCTGCTCAGCAAAAATTGTTCCCAAGTTGTAGTAGGCCTGCGCAAAATCCGGGTTTAGCTGAATTGCCTTTCTGAAATGTGTGATTGCTTCGTCATATTTTTTCTGCTGGGTAAGGACCAATCCAAGGCCGTAGTAGGCATCAACATTGTCGGGAATAAGTTGCAGAGCTTCTCGGTAATAAACAGCAGCCTCATCAATTTGCCCCATCTGTCTCAAAACATTGGCAAGATTATAATGTGTCTCAGCAAAGCTTGGCTTTAGACTCAAGGCCTTCTTGAAGTGTGCAACAGCCCGACCAAATTCTCCCTGTTCGAGAAGGGCATTGCCCAGATTGTTGAGCACCTCGACAGAAGCAGGATTGATTTCCAGACATTTGTTGTAGTATTCGATGGCCTCGTTGATTTTCCCCTTTTTGACCAGAGCCATCGCAAAATTGTTATATACCTCAGCATCATATAGGTGGAGTTGAACAATCTTCTGGTAGTGACTTATGGCCTCATCGAGCCGCCCGGTTTTCGCCAGAGCATCAGCCAGATGAAATCGCGCTTTCCAATAGTCCTCCTTCAGCCGAAGCACGGTGTAATATTCTTTAATTGCCTCATCGTGTTTTCCTTGTAGCCCAAGTGCTATACCCAGATTGTAGTGGGCATCCGCGTAGTTGTTATAGATTTCAATTGCCTCTTTATATTGCCGAATTGCCTCATCGGTTTTTTTCTCTTTGATATAGACATTTCCGAGGTTCAGATGTGCTATGTAGTTGCCACTGGTCACATTAAGGGCCCGGGTAAGAAGGGTAAAACTATTATGCCAGTATCCCGCCTGCAGCCATGTGCAGACCAGCAAAACCGAAAGGCAGGTACTGGCTGCAAAAATCAGCACAGGCCCTCGCAGACGCCATTTAGCTGCGATATCACCAACACCCCAGGCAGTTAGGATAGCCAGGCCAATCATTGGCACATAAGCCCAGCGGTCGGCCATAGCCGGCCACAGACCCGCCTGCACCAAACCGATAACCGGTACTAAAGTGCCAACGTACCACAGCCATCCCATTCCCAGATAAGGTCTTCTCCTGAATACTACAAGCAATACAATAGTTGCACACAAAAGTATCACCAGAGCCCCCGCGCTCTCCCAGGTTGCTACATTCTCGGGATATGGATAAAAGACAGCCAGTTTCCGGGGCCAGATTAACTTTCCAATATAACCTACGTACGAAACCAGGGCGTTTGCAATACGCAGCTTTATAGGCACTAACTGTGTTGATATCGTAATTCCGAGACGCTGAGCCGATAGAAGAGATAAATAAACCGAAACCGCTGAAATCGCAAAAAATGGTATCTTCTCTATTACCAGTTGAAAAGCAGACGATGCTCCGCTATGTAATTTCGAATTTGAAATTCGAGATTTCAAATTTTGCCTGAAACTAAATCCGCCATACGTGTGGCGGATAAATCGCCCGAGAGGCCAATAATCTAAAAGAAGCATCACAAACGGCAGAGTCACCAGCATCGGCTTGGCCAAAAGCCCCAGCGCAAAAAGTAAGAGCGTTATTAAATATCGCCAAACCCCGCCACGCTGTGCATAATCTGTATAAACCCACATTGTTAATAACCAAAACAGCGCGCTAAGAACGCTCTTACGTTCCGTCACCCAGGCCACCGAATCTACATTGATAGGATGCAATGCAAACACTGCCGCAACAAACGCGCTCCTCCACACCGCGCCGGTCAGTCGTTTAAGGACGCCAAATAGCAGCAGAGTATTTGCTATGTGGATAATAAGATTGGTCAAATGGTGCAATCCTGCCCTTAAGCCGTATAGCTGGCAGTCCAGTATATGAGAAACCCAAGTCAATGGATGCCAGTAAGCTATTTTACCTACGCTAAAAGCCCACTTGATATTTTCCCAGGTGAATCCTGTGTTGACATACCTGTTTTCGGTAACATACCCTGGGTCATCCAGATTGACGAAATCGCTGTGGAGGACCTGCCAATAAGCCGCCAGCGTAGCCACCGCCAGAAAAATGCAAATCAAAACGACTCTGTATCTGTTGAACACCTTGTTCATAGAGAAAAATTTAACCTCCAGGGCCGCACCTGTCCCGACATTTTTCGATAGTTTTCGTTCCTTACCTTCATTTTTTGCCAGTCCCACTGCTCTATTGCGTCCAGCGTCTAAACAAGGTATTTTTGTATCAGTTCATTGTCATTAGTTCATAGTTTATCAACAATGAACAAAAGAAGGCAGACTAACTAAAAAATGCAACTTGAAACTAAAAACTCAAAACTCAAAACTGTGGAAGTTTTTTTCCAGGCATCGCGTCCAAAGTTTTTAATCGCCAGCGCCGCTCCTGTTCTTGTCGGCTCAGCGTTAGGCTATGCGTATTCTAACGCCTTCCACCAGCTTCTTTTTATCCTGGGATTACTTTCTATAATGGCTCTCCACTCAGGGGCCAATCTGGCAAACGATTATTTCGACCATATATCCGGAAATGACTGGGCCAATAAAAATCCGACGCCATTTTCAGGCGGAAGCCGCTACATCCAGGAAGGCATCCTTTCGCCAAAAACAATCTTGCTTATAGCTATTATTGCTCTGGCAGTTGGCTCAGCAATAGGAGTGGTAATTCTCTTCCTGACTCGAAGTCTTTTTATTTTGACTCTCGGTCTTACGGGAGTGCTCGGCGGTTTTTTCTACACCGCCCCACCCTTTAAGTTCGGCTATCGCTGTGTCGGCGAGTTTGTCATAGCTCTATTGTTTGGCCTGCTTCCGGTATATGGCTCATACTATTTGCAGACAGGGACAATCGATGCCATTCCAATCCTGCCGGCCTGTATCGTCAGCATACTGATTTTTTTGGTGATTTTTGTGAATGAATTTCCTGATGCTGCTGCCGATGCCGCGGTCAATAAAAGAACTCTCGTAGTGCGTTTTGGCGTGCCGGCTTCAATATGGATTTACCGAATCGCACTTGTCATAAGTTTCATCATCGCAATAGCTTTATTGACTCACCGCCTGATGTTTTTTACAGGATTGTTTTATCTGCTCACCCTGCCGATAGCCGTTATTGCGATAAAAGCCGCAAATAAAGAGGACCTGGCCAAACCCGGCCAATACCGCGCCAGCCAACTAACGGTGCTTTTGCACACGCTCGGCTCCCTCGCCCTCGCCGCGGGCTTTATCATGGCTGCCTAAACTAAACTCGAGATGGAAAGAAAAATCATAATAAACGCAGACGACTTCGGCTTGTGCGACGGCGTAAATCGAGCCGTGGTTCAGGCACACACGCAAGGCATACTGACCAGCGCCACGATTATGGCCAATATGCCCGTTGCCCCGCAGGCCATCGAACTGGCCAGGCAGCTTCCCACGCTTGGCGTAGGAGTCCATCTCAATCTGTCCGAAGGCAAACCCGTATCTAAAGACCCAAGCGTCAATTGCTTACTGGACACGGACGGCCAGTTCGCTTATTCGCCTCTCAGATTATCTATTCTATCCGTAGCAAAACGCAAAATCAGAAATGCCATTGCGACTGAGCTGGCCGCTCAAATACAATGGGTTATCAATAATGGCTTAAAACCCACCCATCTGGACTCGCATAAACATATCCATAATTTCCCCGCCATTTTCCCGGTAGTGTGCGAACTTGCAAAAAACTTCAGAATCGCTGCTATACGCTGGCCTTTCGAGCCAAAGGAAGTCTCCCGAAAACCCTGGCCCCCGCCATCTGAAGGGGGAAGAAAAAGGGCCGCAATAATCCGAGTTATGGCCAAAATAAACCGAAGGCAAAATCCATCCTTTTTCAAAACCCAGGCAGTCCTGGGCATCGCGCATACAGGCAGAATAAATATTGACTTCCTGAAAGCAGCAGTTATCTATAACTTTGCGGAAACCGTTGAGATAATCACTCATCCGGGATTTATCGACGGTTTAGACCCAACAAAAACCCGGCTGGTGCAACAAAGAAAAATGGAGCTGGATGCCCTTTGTGATAAGAAAATTAAGGAGTATTTCAAAGAGGCAGTGGTAAAATTGGTGCATTATGGCCAAATCTAAACAAAGCAACATTGATTGTTCAATCGTCATACCCCTCTACAATGAAGAGCCGGTCATAAATGAGCTGTACGAACGATTAACCAGCACAATGCTCGCGACCGGCCTGGCTTATGAGATTGTCTTTGTCGATGACGGCAGTGCTGACAGGACACTGGAGATGATAAAGACAATCTGCGAAAAAGACGGCAAAGTTATCGCTGTCGAGCTTCGCCGCAATTTCGGACAGACGGCTGCCCTTGCCGCCGGCTTTGATACCGCACAGGGACAGATAATAATTTCAATGGACGGCGACCTGCAGCACAGCCCGGAGGAGATACCGAATTTTCTTGAAAAGATTAACCAGGGCTACGATGTGGTTAGCGGCTGGCGTAAACACAGGGTGGATAACCCGCTGACAAGAAAAATCCCTTCAAGGATAGCCAACTGGCTTGCATCAAAAATCAGCGGCGTCGATATCCACGACTTCGGAACCACATTCAAGGCCTACAGACGAGAAGTGATTGAGGAACTACACCTCCACGGAGAAATGCACAGGTTTATACCGGTGCTGCTGTCACAAAGCGGCGTTAAAATCATCGAGATACCGATACAAAACATTGTCCGACCGCAAGGGGCGAGCAATTATGGAATTTCCAGAACCTTCAGAGTCCTTTTTGACTTAATAACACTAAGGTTTTTACTGGGATACCTCGCCAAACCGCTGCACTTCTTCGGCAAAATAGCTATGTACTGCATCATCGCAGGACTGTTAATGGGTGCTTATATCCTCTATGATAAGTTTGTGTATCACGTGCCCATTATGGTCGCACACGCCCCTATGGCAGGATTAGCGGCTATACTTTTGCTGGTCGGCCTGCTCTTTATCTCCACAGGCCTGATAGGTGAAATGATAGGCAGAGTCTATTTCGAATCCACAAACAGAAAGATATATTCGGTGCACAAAATCTACCGCACGGAAAACAAATAACAGACCAGGAAAATGGAAAAGAAAAAACGATTATCGACCGGTTTAATAACCATCTTATTGGTAGCCACGGCAGTAATACTTTTAATCAAGCACTTTCACATCGAGGATTTTTGCATTATAAAACCCGGCGTGCTCTATACGAGTGGGCAGCCCAGAGGAATGGATTATACCCGCCTGCTCTACAGGTACCATATCGCTACAATTGTGAACATCCGACCCGTCTCTGAACACCAGGATGAGAACTGGCGTAATGAGGAGGTAACTTGGACCAGAAGCAACGGTGTCAATTACATTGAACTGTCTATTGAAAAAGGTCGCTATTTCCCCGACAAACAGACTCAGGAGCAATTCCTTGCTATAATGGCTGACAAAAATAAGCTACCAGTTCTCCTCCACGGCGGCTCCGATGATAAGAGAGTTGCTATGCTGGTGGCGGTGTGGCTACAGAAAAACCAGGGATATACCGTTGAGCAGATTGTTAAAGTAGTCAGAACAATTATTGACGACCGAGAACCAACCGAGGACGAACTCAAGTTTATCGCTGACCTCGCAAAATAGGTTTGTCCTTATGCTCAGCGTTACCTTCGTTTTCGATAACTGCCGCCGATTTATGGAATAATATCCCGCCGGCATCTTCTTTCCCATACTGTCTTCCATAGTACACCTTTCTAATTCGGTCATCGGGCATCAATTCTTTCAAATAATCAAAAGTGCAGACAACCCAATTGCCTTGTTCATAACGCTCGTATAGCAGCGGCTTATCCTGTATCTCCGGCACCACTTTGCCGAAATACTGCACGAACCTGCTGGAGATAGCTCCGTATGCAACGAGTTTATCCGACTGCGGCACTATCCGGGCAACCTTTCTGGCGAAATCTCGCGCAGGCCGGTCCACATCCAGCACGGTCGAAAAGCCCGCGTCACAAATCATAACCCAAACAATGACACCAGCGAATATTACCCCGCAGGCGGCAGCCGGCTTTCCTCTCGAAAATAGTACTGCCACGGTTAAGGTTGCCACTATCATGACGATGCCAAGTGCTATTGCAAAGGTCAAAAATTGAGACCTGGCACCGGCGACATAAACAGGTTCGACAACCTCACCAACGATTATCCCGAAAATGTGGCCCCAAAATTGAGGTCTGGCAATGGCAAGATAAACGAGCCCGCCGACCGCACCCACGATTATCGCGATAATATGGCCTTTCAAAACATTCCTCGCGAATCTGGGTGTGTATGCCTTTCGGACAAAAGCCATATCCTCTAACAGAATTCCTATAAGAATAGCCATTGCAGGCATCAAAGGCAGTATGTAGTGCTGGCGCTTACAGACATCGACAGTAAGGAAAACCAGGTCCGCAACAAACCATAGCCATAAAAATTTCATCACCGGTTGCGTTTTCCCCCACACCCTGTAAAAGGGGGCAGCTAAGGCCATAGGCAGAAGAGCAAGCCACGGCGTGATATACTTGAACATGTCGCCAAAATAATAGTAGATGGGGAAACGCCCCGGTGCGTAGTCACCATACAGGCGGTCAAAAAATTCCCGCTTCCATATCGTTATATCCCAATTCACTCTGTGCGCAATGGCCAACGGCCACGGTAATACGATAACCAGAAAAATAATGGGGCCTATAACAGGCAGCAATTTTGCAGGCATCTTCCACTGCCTGAAGACAGCAATGTAGGAAAATACCGGAACCAAAACGTAAGCCAGCGGCGCAGGCCCCTTAGCAAGGCTCCCGAATCCAAGACTTACCCAGAAAACCAGCATATAGATAACCTGAATTCTGCGATTACCTGCAGTAACCGCCGAATAGAAACTCAATAAGCACAGAATAACGAAGAACGCAAGCGCCATATCGGGCCTGGCGCTATGTGAGCAGCGAATATAACTTAGGGATGTCACCCAGACGGCTGTGGAAATCACCGCAATCCGCAAAGACAGCCACCGATTTACAAAGTAAAGTATAGCTGCTGCCGAAAAAACCGCAAAAACAGCGCTCGGTAATCTCGCAGCGAATTCATCAACTCTGCCCGTTATTTGGGCCAGCCCTGCCACAAGCCAGTAGCAAAGTGGTGTTTTATTAATCCTCAGATGCCCATTGAGAGTGGGAATAATCCAGTCGCCGCTCTCAAGCATCTCCCTGGCGGTAACCGAGACAAAACACTCGTGGCTGTCCAGCGTCCTTGCAGAAAGCATCCACGAGGCGCCAACTGCTGATAGGATTAGTACCCCGAAAATGACAAACCACTTCGTCCTTTTGCTATTCGTCCCGCTCTCTGCCATATCACGGTTCCCATAGCAACATCTTAACCGTTAGTCTCCCCCCGAGGATGCTACTACATCCCCATCGCCTCGCCTGTAAATCAAATGAATATTCCGCAGATATATAAGTGTGTTCAATGAAAAAGACAACATAAAAATGGGGTTCTTTATATGGATAGAGTAGGCAAGTAAGATTAGACTGCCCGCCAGCGACAGAAACCAGAAAGCGGTCGGCACATACGACCTTTTTTTGTATTCGCTGGCTATCCATTGCAGGACAAAACGCCCGCCGAATATCGCCTGTCCTACCAGTGCCGTTGTTGCCCACACAGGGTCCTTCACTATCTGTTCCGTTATTGCACTTTTAACAAATTGAACTGTCGCATCAAACATATCCGTTCTCCGATTTTTGCTAAACTAATCCGCTGCGGTTTCGTCCCTCATCCATCATCCCTCGTCCCTCGTCACTCGTCGTTGGTATATCGTGGTGAGTATGGGGATTTCTGGGTTCCTCAACAACCAGCTTTATCTTATCAGCTTTATAATCTCATCGAGGTCGTTCGGCGCCTCTATAGGTGGATTGCTGAATTGGCCCTGTCTATCTTTGTGGTAGTTGACCGTTATATTGGGGTCCTTTAAGGGATGACCGGTCAGCACGCAGGCAACTCTCTGGTCGGCTCCGATGATACCTTCGGCTCTGAGATGGCGCAGGCCTGCTATCGTTGCCGCTGAAGCCGGTTCGCAGCCCAAACCGAATTTACCCACAATCGCCTTTGCATCGAGAATTTCTTCGTCCGGGACCTTCCGCACAACGCCTCTGGTTATGTCAATCGCTCGCAGGCATTTTTTAAGATTGACCGGCCTGGAAATCTCAATCGCCGATGCGCAGGTACGAGGCGAAAAGTTTCGAGCCGTCAAATCAGCGTAATAATCGTCGATGATTCTTTGATTGACCCTGCCGTCATTCCACGCAAGCTTTTTATCGTTGACCAGGTCGAACAAAGTGCCGGCGCCGGTAGCATTTATAATCGCCATCCGCGGTATTCGCTCAATTAAACCAAGCTGCTTCAATTCATAAAAGGCCTTGCCGAAAGCGCTGGAATTTCCTAAGTTTCCGCCCGGCACTATAATCCAGTCCGGCGTTTCCCAGCCCAGGCCCTCAATGATTCGATACATTATGGTCTTTTGCCCCTCAAGTCGGAATGGATTTAGCGAATTCAAGAGATACAGCCCCAGTTTTGTGCAGACATCCTGAACCTGGCGCATACAGTCGTCGAAGTCACCGCGTATCTGAATCGTCTGCGCGCCGTAATCCATCGCCTGGGATAGTTTCCCAAAGGCGATTCGCCCCGAGCCGACAAAGACTGTGGATTTCAATCGCAAGCTTGCTGCATACAATGCCATTGACGCAGAGGTATTGCCGGTTGAGGCACAGGCGCAGGATTTTACGCCGACCGTCATTGCATGGCTGAACGCCGCCGCCATTCCATTATCTTTGAACGAGCCGGATGGATTTAGCCCTTCATATTGCAGATACAAATGTCCCGGCTGCATATCCACGTATTTGGCCACCGCATCATTTTGCTGCAAAATCGTCTGGCCTTCGCCTATGGTTACTTTGTATTCGTCATCGCAGAAGTTTAATAGTTCCCTGAATCGCCACACGCCTGAAAAGTCCAGCCGATTATTTCTGCTTCCCCAGCGATTCGCAAAGTCGCTTAATCTCTTCGGCACTTCTATCTTGTCCCAGTTATAGCGTATATCCAGAAGCTCACCGCAGGCAGGACATTTGAACATTACCTTACCTACATCAAACTCCGCCCCACAATCGGGATTTATACATTTCTGAAAAGCCACATCAGACGTCATATTCATATATCGACCAACGAATATTCTCTAATTTACATTGCTTCTGTATTTATTCTTTCTATCAGACCCGGCAGGTCGGAGAGCTGGCTTATCCTCCAAGCGCCTTTCGGCATTTTCTTGCCGGCATTGGTGTAAGCATCTTTCACAACCGCATACATACCCGCTTTTACCGCCGGTCTGATGTCCCTATAAATGCTGTCTCCAACATACATTATATTTTCCATCGCCTCGCCGATTCTCTTGGCGGCAGCCCTGAAAATTCGCAAATCGGGTTTGCGAAAATCAAACTCGTGGGAATACACTCTGACCGCAAACAAATCCAGCAGCCCCAACTGCGACAGGTGCTTTTCTAATGAATAACTGCTTATAAACGTATTGGACACAATACCCAGTTTCAGTCCCGATTCTTTAAGCTCGGTCAGCGTCTCTTTCGTCCCTGGCTCGGTCCTGGCGAGCTTACTCAATGGTTCATACCACAGCCATGCTAAATGCTGCCACTGATCAGGGCTGAGCTGGACGCGTTTTTTCGTGCCAACCTTTCTCAACAGCTCAAGCGCATTGAAGTCCCTCCGCATTATGCTGGAGAGCCAATGCCAAACCCGCACCCGCACCAGATTCTGCCAGAAATACCATTCAAAACTGCCCGCCGGCTGGCCCAAACTTTTAAGAAAATCGTATGACAACCTGGCGCCTTGCCGAAAGAGCGACGTCGCGTTGACTTTACCGAAGTTTAGCAAAGTCTCGCCGAGGTCAAATAGCACCGCCTTGATTTTTTTATCCGGCATAAATACCGTAAATGCGTTGATGCGTAAATGAGTAAATGCGTTAGCTGGTTCACTCACTAACTCATTCACTTATCTACCTATTCTCTCATCGGCGGCAATTCCCCACCGAAGGCCTCGCGGACCCACTCCAACATTTCCTCGTCCGATATCGCCGATACTCTGTCGGCTGCATATTCGGCGTCAATTTTGTCCTTTATTTTCGTTATGCGAGGGTCGTGCTTGGAGATTTCAATCTCGAATCTTGCCTCTACCCAGTGTTTGATGCCCGCCGCCCCTGTCTTGTCGGCAATCGCTACACTGACAGGGCGATTAAGCAGCTTTTGAGTATCGAAGCAGTTGTATATCTCCTCGTCCTTTAGCAGGCCGTCCGCATGGATACCGGCACGCGTAACATTGAAATCCCTTCCGACCAGCGGATAGTTGTGTGGAATCTCAAAGCCCAGTTCTTTTCGGGCATACTCGGCCAACTCGGTTATCGCAGCGTAGTTGACACCCGGCGTCATCCCCTTCAGTTGGGCGTGTTCGATAACAAGCGCCTCCAGCGGCGAATTGCCTGTTCGCTCACCAACACCGAATATCGAGGCGTTGGCAGCACAACAGCCATACAGCCACGCCGCGGTCGCGTTTACTAAAACCTTATGGAAATCGTTATGACCGTGCCATTCCAGCCGCTCCGCCGGAATTCCGATTTGCCGAAGCCCCCGGACAAGTTTCGGAATACTACGCGGCAGAGAAACCTCCGGCCACGGCAGGCCGAATCCGAGCGTATCACAGAGCCGAATCTTGACCGGCTTATTGTATTCTTCAGCGAGCTTATTCAACTCCGCCGCAAAAGGCAGCACAAATCCTTCGTAATCAGCCCGCGTAACATCCTCAAAGTGACATCGCGGAATAACACCGCTGTCCAGCGCTGCCTTTACAATATCAAGATACGCGCTAATTGCCTGTCCCCGCGTCTTGCGGAGCTTCAGGAATATGTGATAATCACTTGCCGAGGTCAGGATGCCGGTTTCACTAAGCCCCATTTGTAAGACCAGCTTAAAATCGGCCGCAACAGCCCTTATCCAGCCAGTTATCTCGGGAAACTTGTAACCGCGCTCTCTGCACAGTTCAACCGCCTTTCTGTCGCGCTCCGAGTATAAAAAGAATTCACTCTGGCGAATCAGACCGGTCCCACCATCTATCTCGTGCAGTAAAT
>Ga0315279_10002969_pt1 | contig 24409 bp, 12 predicted proteins | sample YL17G06_20_MG_FD_203694 | JGI IMG/M metagenome (GOLD analysis project Ga0315279, IMG submission 203694) | Sediment microbial communities from Yellowstone Lake, YNP, Wyoming, USA - YL17G06_20 | ecosystem: Environmental > Aquatic > Freshwater > Lake > Sediment | place: USA: Wyoming | collected...
AACCGTCCCCGACTGCGGCAGAGCATCCCCCGCCAAAATTTTCGCAAAAGAGTCTCCAAAACCCCTTGACAAACCGACATGAACGTGTATGATTCTCTTGCTGGATCCGCAAAAGCCTGATTTTTCGCCGGCCTGGTAGAAAGTTCTAGCTATTGGTGCGGACGGCTAGTCAACATCCGGCGAGTGGGTTGAGCAGCGGCTCATCAGATGGCTGCTGGGGCCTTGCGTGTGAAGGCAACCATCGGCGCCCGTCAGGCAGTCCCCCGGATAAGCACGCCACGATTCCATACCCACTAGGCCAGTGCACAGATTCTCAGTCCTTAGACCGAGGCATGGTGATGGACGGCGGGGGAAAGCCCCTGACAGCGGGCGGCTAGCGGAAATCGGCGACGGCCTGTCGCCGATCTTTTTTGTGAACGGACTTGCGGTTGAAAACAGAGCATAGCGGAGAAGCGGAAGAGGAAATCTTGTCGGCACTTATGCGGGCTGGCGACAGCTTCAACGGGCTAGGCGCTGACGTTCCCGAACCGGGAAAGGACGGGGGATCATGAGAAAGCTATGGATATCGATAAGTAGTATTCTACTTCTGGCCTTCCTCGTCGGCCTGGGGACAGCCTGCATGGCTGTTCTTGCTGAGGACGGCGGCAGCCCCACCGTAAGCCCCGAGAAGCCAGACTACAGCCCGGGCGAGGCCGTCACTATCAGCGGCACCGGTTTCGACCCCGGCGTATCCTACGACATCCCCGTCATCCGGCCGGACGGCTTTATCATCGTTGGCGACGGCGGCGGGGAACTCGGTTGGGATACCGTGACCGCTGATGACGGCGGGGAGTTTACCTACTCCTACCAGCTTGACGGCATCGAGGGCCTGTACACCGTCGAGGTCTACCCTTCGCCCTGGGACGGTGTGCGGGGTGTGCCTCTGGCGAGCGCCACCTTCACGGACGCCATCAACAAGTCCCTCGAGCAGTGCGAGAATGGGCCCCTCAGCTTGATTGTCGACCCCTGCGTGTGGCGCCAAGGCAACCTCGGCAGCTCCAACTCCCACTACGTCGAAGGTAAGTCCGTCCCCTATCGCGCCACCCTGGAAAAGGTACCGCAGGGCTCGTCCCACTTTATTCGCATCACCTACCACTTCACGGCCGGCGGCATCAAGGCCTTCGACTTCCTGACCCGCTTCAACCGCTCAGAGTCGCCGGACCCATGCGCGGACCTGTCCTACTGCCCCGCCAGCTCCGGGACGATCAACATCCCCTCAGACTCCTTCCCCGTCCCGCCCCCCGTCTCTACGTACGAGCTGGCCCAGGCGGAGCGCACTTTCACCATCCGCGGCGGTACCCTCACATCCGTGAGCGCCATCACCCACTCCGGACCCGTGGGAGGCAACAGCTTAGCCACGATGAACGTGTACTTCACGGCGGACGCCAGCTGCCCCGGCGCTGAATGCACCGTTCTCATCCTCTGGGGCGGTCACCTGGCCCGCGCCTTCGACTGGGGCGCCGGGCAGGGCGCCGCCAGCATCCCCGGCGGCTCCTACCACATGTCCTACCAGGTGGACGGCAGTGGCGGCAGTCCCGACCGCGGCATCCAGGCGGGGTCGCTCCCACCGGAGGGGACGATCAGGGTCTGCAAGCACGTGATCCCCAACGACGCTTCCGTGTGGGGCTTTACTCTTACAGGCCCCTCGTCGGGCAACACGAGCGGCCTCGGCGACAACCAGTGCTCCGACTTCCCCAGCCGCATCCCCGGCTCTTACACCCTTAGCGAGACCACTCAGGCTGGCTACAGCACCTCCGTGAGTTGCGACAACGGCACCAGCGGTACGAACAGCGTCAGCTTTAACTTGAGCGCATTGCAGACCGTCATCTGTACCTTCATTAACAGCCCGTCGTGCATCCCAACCGGCCCAGACAATGACTGCGACGGCGTAGATGACGACTGCGACGGCCCTGTCGATGAGCACTATGTGCCCACTGCCACCAGCTGCGGTGTGGGAGAGTGTGCAGATACGGGAACACTGAGCTGTGTAGGCGGTGTGGAAGTAGACAGCTGTGAAGAGGGAACCCCAGGCCCCGAGCTCTGCAACGGTCTGGACGACGACTGCGACGGCTCTCTAGAGGATGACGGTGTCGATGAAGGCTGGTATGGCGAGCAGACCAGCTGCGGCGTAGGAGAATGCGCCGACACCGGTGAGTTGACCTGCCAAGGGGGACTACAGGTAGATACCTGCGAAGAGGGAACCCCAGGCGACGAAGTCTGCGACGGCAAGGACAACGACTGCGACGGCTCTCTAGAGGATGACGGTGTCGATGAAGGCTGGTATGGCGAGCAGACCAGCTGCGGCGTAGGAGAATGCGCCGACACCGGTGAGTTGACCTGCCAAGGGGGACTACAGGTAGATACCTGCGAAGAGGGAACCCCAGGCGACGAAGTCTGCGACGGCCTGGACAACGACTGCGACAACTTGGTGGACGAAGATCATGTCTGTGAGGCCGACGTCATGATCACCGGCCAGAGCTTCGTCGACCCGCCCCCCGAGATCGACGTCGGCGTGCCCACGCTGGTAACCCTGAACAAGGTTATCCACCATTACGGGCCGTACCCTGGTCCGGTGGAGGTGACCGTCACCAAGACGGCTACGGCACCCGAGGACTGCAGCATCAGCCCGGACAACGTCAGCCACCAGGTGGTCCTGTACGAGAGCGTGGACCTAGTCCTCGATGAGGAGTTCTTCATCGAGTGCTCCAAGGCCAGCGAGCATACCTTCACCATCGACAACGACGTCAGCGAGCCCAAGGACGCGCTGATCGTTGACCCCAACATGGCCAACAACTCGGCCTCCACGGACCTGACGGTGGCAGTCACCGCCGAGGCGGACCTCGAGCAGACCGTGCCCGTTCCAGAGATCCCCGAGGCCAAGGTGAGTGAAGACGCGACCCTTCATCTCACCGCCACGATCAAGAACAACGGCCCGTACGGCCCGGTGGAGGCTCACAACGAGCTCACCTTCTGGTTCCCGGAGGACGGGGAGCAGGGGGGTTGCGAAGTCAGACTCTTCTTCCCCGAAACACAATACCTCACTGATCCTCTGGACTCGGGCCAGACCGTCGACGCCCCGCTCCATTCCCTCGATGTGGACGACCCCCCCTTGGTCGTGGCCGTAGACGTTATCGCCCACTGCCACGCGTCTGGCCTCTTCCCGTGGGCGGGCTCCGCCCAGCTCGTGGTCGACTCGGCTCACGTCGTTGACCCCCATCCCGACAACAACGGCCCCCCGCCCGAGGACCCCATAGAGGTTGACGTGCCGTTCATCGACGAAGCCGACCTCAAGGACCTCGCGGTGGGCCCAGATTGGGCCAGCCTCAGCCCGGCGCGCCTGGGGATCGACAACGACGGCGACACGAAGGTGGATGAGGACTGGTTGGACGGGGTGGACAATGACGGCGACACGAAGGTCGATGAGGACCTGCCCGACTTCAAGGTCAGCCAGGACTACAGCGTCAACCTGGTCGACCTAATCCACAACAACGGCCCCGCGAGCCCGGTGGGCGTGACCCTGCAGATCTGGGGGATGGTGCCGACCGGCGTCCAGTTCTCCTACCACTGTGACGGGGGCGAGCGGGTCGAGGTCGACACTACCGTGACTGACCCCTGCCTGGCGGGCACCACTGTCTGGGCCAACCCGGGCCAGACCTTTAGGGTGACCCTCGCGGTCCCGCCCATCGCAGCTGGCGTCCCCGTGCCGCCGGTGGCGCGCACGTTTGACTGGCACTGCCTGGAGCCCAGCCAGCACGTCTGGATCCTCAATAAGGAGATCTGGCCGAGCGACGAGTACACCCATGACCCCAACCCCGCCAACAACGTCGGGGTGGTGCCCGTGGGCATTAACTGCATCGCCTACGCCGACGCCAAGATCACGGCTCAGTGGATAGAGGGATGTGATGACCTCGACGCCGACACAGTGTGCGACTTCGGGGAAACGACATATCCCGCGCCGTCCGAGATACCGGTGAACCAAGACGTCCCCATCCTGGTGAAGAAGACCATTCACAACAACGGACCGTATGGGCCGGTGAACCTGCAGACGGTGAAGACGGCGACAGCCTCGCCTGACTGCACTGTCACGCCTGCCACCCACACCGAGGACATTCTCAACGTGGGGGTCGGCGTAGACGTCACTCACACCGAGCAGTTCAAGGTTCGCTGCAACAAGCCCAGCCAGCATACCTTCACCTTCGACAACGTGATCAGCGTCAAGACTCCGCACGTCATCGACCCGACACCCGGCAACAACACGGCTCACACCGCTTGGACGGTGGACGCCATCGCCCAGGCCGACCTGCAGGTCGTGGCCCAGCGGACCGTTGTCTGGCCCGGGCCCGCGGGTATAAAGGTCAGCGAGAACAAGCTGGTCACCCTGGAGACCGATGTCAGGAACAACGGCCTCTACGGGTCGGTGGAGGCGCTGTTCGAAGGCTGGCTGGTGGCCCCCACACCGTGCACCGCCGTACCCGCTCTCGTCAGCCAGCAGGTGATACTGGCCGCCGGCGAGACGAAGACCATACAGCAGCAGTTCACCATTCACTGCGCTGAGAAGTGCCTGCGGAACTTCGTCTTCAACAACCGCATCACGGCCAAGGACCCGCACGTCCTCGACCTCCCGACAGAGAACAATACGAAGTACAGCAACTTGTCGCTCGACACCTGGGCCCAGGCGGATGTAATCATCGTGAGCCAGGGCTTCGTTACCCCGCCGGCGGAGATGCAGATCAGCGTGAACACGCCGGTAACGCTGCGCAAGGTGCTGCGCAACACCGGGCCCTACAGCGGTCCCGTGACGGTGACCATCACCAAGACGGCCACCGCCCCCGCCGGCTGCACCATCGTCCCGCTCAGCGACAGCGAAGACGTATTGCTGCCCGACAACCTGGACAAGATCGTCGATGAGACGTTCACCATCCACTGCCTCGGGGACGGCACCTACACCTTCAGCGTGGACAACGTGGTCGGCGCGCCCCACGAGGTGCACGTCGCGGACCCGAACCTGCCCAACACGGCCCACACCGACCTGATCGTGAAGGCTATCGGCAAGGCCGACGTGAAGATCGTCAGCCAGGGCTTCGTCGACCCGCCAGCCGAGATCGACGTCAGCGCCAGCGTGCCGGTGAAGCTGCGCAAGGTGCTGCGCAACGACGGCCCCTACACTGGCGACGTGACGGTAACCATCACCGAGACGGCTACGGCTCCTGCCGACTGCACAATCGACCCGCCGACGTACAGTCAGCAGGTGTTGCTGCCCGACAACACGAACGTGACCGTCGACGAAGTCTTCACCATCCACTGCTCCAAGCCCAGCGAGCATACCTTCAGCGTGGCCAACGTAGTGAGTGGGCCCAAGGACCCGATCATCATTGACCCCGATATGGACAACAATGTCGAATCCACGGACCTGACGGTGGACGCTGTTGCCAAGGTGGACGTGGCGGTCAGCCAGACGATCCTCGGCTGGCCGACGGACATCAACGTCGGCGAGGACGTGGTGGTCACGGTGGAGAAGACCCTCACGGCCAGCGTGCAGCCTCCGGCCACGACGATCGAGGTCCCCTCGGTGAACGTGACGGTCACCAAGACGGCGAGTGCTCCTGCCGGCTGCTCCGTTGTCGCTCCCATCGCCGTGCAGAAGGTGGTCCTCACCACCACCCCGCTGGTCTACAACGAGACGTTCACCATCCGCTGCTCCCAGCCCAGTACCCACGGGCCGTTCACCTTCGACAACGCGGTCAGCGGCCCCACGGACGCTCACGTCAGTGACCCGAACATGGGCAACAACACCGCCCACACGACAGGCCTCAGCGTGAACGCCCTGGCCAAGGTGGACGTGGCGGTCAGCCAGACGATCGTCAGCCCGCCGACGGAGATCGACGTCGGCGACGACGTGGAGGTCACCGTTCAGAAGACCATCACCGCCACCGTCCAGGCTCCGGCGACCACGGCCGGGATCCCCTTGGTGAACGTGACGGTCACCAAGACGGCGAGTGCTCCTGCCGGCTGCACCGTTGTCGCTCCCATCGCCGTGCAGAAGGTGGTCCTCACCACCGGCCCGCTGGTCTACAACGAGACGTTCACCATCCGCTGCTCCGAGCCCAGCACACACGGGCCGTTCATCTTCAACGACACCGTTAGCGGGCCCAAGGACGCTCACATCAGCGACCCGAATGCCGGCAACAACACGGCCTCGTCGAGCCTGACGGTGGACGCCATCGGCCATGCCGACATGAAGGTGGTTGCCCAGTACGTGGAGGACCCGCCGGCTGAGATCGCGCCGAGCGAGAACGTGCCGATCGTCCTGAAGAAGGTGATCCACAATAACGGGCCCTGGGGGCCTGTGGAGGCGTTCACGGAGACACACGTCGCCGTGCCCGCCGACTGCACGGCGACCCCTAACCCCCACATCCAGCAGTTCTACAACGTGCCGGTGAGCGTGGATATCGTCCACAACGAGCCCTTCACCATCCACTGCTCCAAGCTGGGCATCTACACCTTCACCTTTGACGACACGGTGGGCCTGAAGGAACCCCACGTGCACGACCCGGTTTCCGGCAACAACAGCTGGTCCACCCCGCTGACGCTGAACAGCGTGGCCAAGGCGGACGTCAAGATCACCGGTGCCAGCTTTGTCGACCCACCCACCAAGCTACCCTACGACACACCCCTGGACATCACCCTGCAGAAAGTGATCCACAATAACGGGCCCTGGGCCCCGGTCGACATCGCCATCACCGCCACTGCCACTGCCCCTCTCGGCTGCACGGTTGTTCCCAAGAGTGTGCCCAGTTCCATCAGCGCCGTGCCCGTCAGCATCGACCAGGTGGTGAACGAGGTGTGGACCATCAGGTGCACCTCGATAGGTCTGAAGACTTTCGGCTTCGACAACTCCATCGCCGTGGCCACCCCGTTTGTGTCCGACTCCAACCTGGCCAACAACAGCAGCCACAAGCTGCTGTCGGTCGAGGACGACCTTGACTCTGGGGCGGACAGCGATAGCGACGGCGTCCTCAACGGCGTTGACAACTGTGCCCTGAGCTACAACCCCGGCCAGACCGACGCCGATATCGACGGCGTAGGCGACGCCTGCGACACGGGTGACAGCGACGCCGATGTCTTCAGCGATGCGGTCGAGGTGTACGTGGGCACCGACCCCGCCGACAACTGCCCCGACGTTGTCGGCGCCGACGACGCCTGGCCATTGGACAACGACATCACGAAGGACATCACGGTTACCGGCGATGTGTTCGCCTACGTTGGCGGCATCGGGGCCGGGCCCGGCGACCTCAACTGGAGGCAACGCCTCGACCTTGACAAGAGCGGCGACATCACCGTCACCGGCGACGTGTTCGCGTACGTGGGCAAGATCGGAGCGAGCTGCATGTAGGGCGACACAGCTCTTGCTTGAGGCTTGCCGAGCGCGCCAGCCTGCCTAAGGACAGCGGCGGCTGGGGGTGTGACCCCCAGCCGCCGCTGTCTCCGTCGGCCTCGTCTTCGAACGCCACCGAACGGTCGCTGCAGGGTGACGGTGGCTGCGAGCAGGATGGGTCGGCCGCAGTGATTGACGCCGAGCTCGATTCGCGTATACTGCTCGCCATTACGTTTCCATCCCGGGCGAGAAGGGAGTAGTAGCCCACATGACGACCTTGCGCGTGCTTCTTCTAGCCGCTGGTGACGCTAGCGGCAGGCGTGGTGACCTCCACCGATGCCCAAATGGTTCTGCTTGCCGTGGACACCATCAACCCGCAGGAGGGCACCTCGTTCGGCTACTCCGTGGCGGCGCGCTACCTCAATCGCGACAGCAAGAGGGACATCGCCGTAGGAACACCCGAGCAGGCTGTGCGCGGCATAGTAGCAGGGCTCCCTGACATAGCGAAGAGCCTAACAGAGCTGCACGTTCCCACCGAAGACGGAAATGCCTACACCACCCCTCTCGTCCTCAACCCGGATGTAGTGAACGACTATCCCGACGCGTCGGGGACACTCACCTATTATCAGGTGTGCAACACCTTCCGCGGGCATATCGATGCCAGGGCGCTCCTGGAGGCCGTGCGAGGCGACAGGCTAGAAGCCCTGTTCACCGTCGCCCTGGCCCTGGGGCTAAGGCAGGGCGAGGCCCTGGGCCTCCGTTGGCCGGATATAGATTTAGAGGCCGGTACACCAAGCGTTCAGCTGTCATTGCAGCGCGTCAACGGCGAGTGGCTTTTCCCAGGGCCGAAAACGACTCGCTCCCGCCGAACGGTTCCCCTTCCGGGGCCAGTTACAGCCGCCCTACGAGAACACCGAGCCCGCCAGCTAGTCGAGCGCCTACGCCTGGGGGCGGCGTGGCAGGGCGAGACGTGGGGAGATCTCGTGTTCACCGACGAAGCGGGCGGGCCGCTGTCCGGCTTCTACGTGAGCCGCCGGTTCAAGGCCCTGCTAGCAGTGGCGGGACTACCGCCCATGCGCTATCATGATCTGAGGCACGGTGCGGCCTCGCTAATGGCCGCCCAGGGCGTGCCGGCCCGCGTTGCGATGGAGATACTAGGCCACAGCCAGATCAGCACCACAATGAACATCTATGCCCACGTCGCCCCCGAGCTAGGGCGCGACGCCGCCGACCGCATGGGGGCGGCCTTGTGGGGGAAGTCGTGATCGCGTGGCTGTCAAATTGGCTGTCAAATCGCCGTTAGAGGCTCGGTAACGGCCCAATTTCGTATCTAAGCCCCTGTAGCTCAGTGGATAGAGCAGCGGTTTCCTAAACCGCGGGTCGCCGGTTCGAGTCCGGCCAGGGGCTCCAGATCCTGTATCTGGAAATCTACCACCTCGGGCATGAGTGGTAGAGTTTGCCTCCGTTGACAGCAATTCTGACAGCAACCCCAAGCAAGCTAGCCCTTCAGAACTGCGTCCAGTGCCGCCGTTGCCTCGCGCTGCATGGTCGGCGTGACGTGGGAGTACAAGTCTAGCGTCACGTCAATCTGGCCGCTGCCCACAGTCTCGACCCAGCCAGGGGTCACTCCGCCATCTGGATCTTGGGAAGCCACTCCAGCCAAGAGGGCAGGTACCAGTTCCACTCGCCCAGGAGCTTCATGCTGGCCGGCAGCAGGATCGATCGGATGATGGTGGCGTCGATAAGGATGGCTGTGGCCAGCCCGAAGCCGAACTGCTTGAGGGCGATGTCTCGCGTGAATGCGAAAATGAGAGCCACCGCCACCATGATCACCGCCGCGCTGGTGATCGTTCCGGCCGTCGCCTTGACGCCAATGGAGATGGCCTCGTCGACACTGGCCCCCTTCTCGTATGCTTCTTTGATCCGGCTCATGATGAACATGTGGTAGTCCATCGACAGACCGAAGAGAATGGAGAACAGGAACAGGGGCAGCCAGGACTCGATGATGCCGGTGGCTTTGAAGTTGAGGACCCCTTCCAGCAGCCAGCCGCGCTGGAAGACGAGCACCAGTAGCCCGTAGGCGGCGCCCACGGAGAGGGCATTGAGGATGATCGCTTTGATGGGGATAACGACTGACCGGAACGTGAGCAGCAGGATGATGAAGGCTAGCCCCAGCACGAAGGCGAACACGAAGGGCGTCCTGAAGATGATGTTGTCCTTGAAGTCGATATTGGCGGCTGTGGCCCCGGTCACCTGGGCGCGCCCCCGGCTGTCCCCGAAGGCGGCCGGGATGAGGTCGTGCCGCAAATGGTTGACGGCATCGATGGCCTTCTTTTCGCCGGTGTCGGCGTTGACCGGTATCTGGATCAGTTCCGTATCTCCCGCGTCGTTAACGTCGGTCCGGATCGGGGCCCCGTAGAGGGCATTCGGGTTCTCCGCCGACACCGTCTCTGCCTGGACGAGGCCACTGAGCCGTTCGACGCGAGACTGGATCTCTGGGTCAAAAACATTCCCATCCTTGCCAGCATCGACCACGATCTGTGCGGGGGAGGTCAGGCCGAGGGTGAAGCTGTCCTCCAGGACCAGCAGCGCCTTTTTCGCCTCCACAGCTTTCGGGAGGGCCTTGGCGCCGTTGAAGCCAAGGTTGAAGGTGGTGACCGGCACCGCCGCCGCTAGGAGGATTACGAAAGTCACCGCGGCGAAGACCGCCGGCCGTGCCAGGACGCGGTCGCTGATGAAACCCCAGATCCCGCCGCCCTCCCCGCTAGGGCGTCCCAGAAACGGTATGCGCACCCGGTCCACGTTGTCGCCCAACATGGCCAGGAGCGCCGGCAGGAGGGTTACGGAGAAGATGATCGCCAGCGCTACCACGACGATGGCCGCTAGCCCTAGGCTGCTGAAGGTTGCGCTTCCTACCAGGAACATGCCGCAGATGGCCAGCAGGACGGTGGTTCCCGCGAAGACCACAGCCTTGCCGGAGGTGCCGCTGGCCACCCGCAGAGCCTCCTCCTCTGACAGCCCGGCGCGCCGCCCGCTGCGGTAACGAGTGATGACGAACAGCGCGTAGTCGATACCGGTGGCGAGGCCCATCAGTAGCACCACCTCGCTATAGACCACGGCCAGGGGATATGCCTGGCTGATGATGGTCAGGATGGTGGAGGCCGTCACCACTGCCGCCAGGGCCAGGGCCAAGGGGACGAGGGCCGCCATCAGGGCGCCAAAGGCGAGGACAAGGATGACCAAGGTGACCGGCAGGTTCAGGAAGAGGGCAAAGCCGAAGTCCTCGTTCACGACCTGGGATCTCTGCTTGTTGATCGAAGCGTCGCCGCCGATGAGAATGTCGAACCCTTGGGAGGACTTCGCGGCATCGTCCACGGTCTTCACAACCGGGTCGATGTTGTTTTCCGCCTCCTTGAAATCGCCCTCCATCGTCACCAGGGCGAAGGTGACGTCTCCGCCAGTCTTGTTCTGCGCCACGAAGGGCGATTGCTCTCTCGGCACGCCGAGATCATAGTGCGTGGTCGTCCCGGAGACGATCCTGGTGCTGGAGACGACCCTGGTGCCGCCCACGACCTCGGACCTGACCGCCCGGAGAGCCGAGAGGTTCTCCATAACCCCCTGCACGGTCTCCTTGTAGACCGGGTCGGTCACCTTCTGGGAGGGCGAGGAGAAGACAACGATCTCCGTGGCCCGGCTCTGAACGCCGAACCGCTCCTCGTACAACGTGGAGGCCCTCCCAGACTCCCCGGGCGCCTTCTCTTCGAGGTTGGTGTTGGCGGAGATGGCGGTGCAGGCGCCTAGGGACACCAGGACTATGACGACCCAGGCGACTAGGACGGCCCTGCGGTGGCGGGCGCTCCACATCGCCATTCGCGCCGTGAAGGACTGGGCTTCGGCGGCTTTGCGGATGGCGGTCCTCCCTTTGGCTGGTGCCCACAAAGAGACTTGAGCCTTATAATAAGACCAAGTTTGGGTGCCGACAAGTAGAGTTGAGCCCTATAATAAGAGCAAGCTTGTCCGTGGCTCAACCGCTCATCCTAGCCAGACGGAGGTACGTGCTCTTGGCATTCTGTAATCCTGGGCGCGCTGCGGTGACGCTGGCGGTGGTATCGCTACTCTCATCGGCGCTCCTGATGGCCTGCGGCGGTGCCAAGGACGAAGGAGGCGCCTTGGCGGACGTCTCACTGCGACCAGATCCCACGGCGCCGATAGTTGTACCTCAGGGGGTCCCCATCGTCATAGGAATCTCGGCGCCGCTGACCGGCCCCGACGGCGCCGCCGGCACAGAGGACAAGGATGCCGTCATCGCGGGCGCTGAGCGCTGGAAGGCTGCCAACGGCAGGCAGATCAAGGGACACGAGATCGCGATTCGCGCTGAGGATGATGGGTGCACCGAGGCGGACATTACCGTCCAGGCGGCCGAGCACCTGTTGGGGAGGGAGGGGCTGGTCGGTGTCCTGGGACCAGACTGCAGCGCCGGTGCCGCCGCGGCCATTCCCATCTACGCTCGGGCGGGTATCGTCGCGATCTCGGGGTCGGCGACGCGGACGGACCTCACCACCATCCAGCCGGAGGGGAAGTTCTTCTTCCGCACCGCCTACCGCAATGACTTGGAGGGCCTCCTCATAGGCCTCTTCGCGAGCTTCGAACTTCAGGCCCATAGTGGCTGGCTCATCGACGACGGCGAGCCTTACGGACAGGACCTGGCGGAGGCCGCCGGGCGAGTGGCCATGGGGAACGGGGTGAGGATAGTGCGGGAGACCGTGCCGCGTGGCACAGAGGACTTCAGCCAACTAACGGCCAGGATCGCCCAGGACAATCCGGACTTTGTCGGCTTCGCCGGCTTCACTCGGGAGGCAACGCTACTCTACCGGCAACTCCGCCACGCCGGCTACACCGGCGTCTTCGGCTCCGTGGACGCCGCTGCCTCCGTGCCGGGCTTTGTGGAGCCCGTGGGCCCCGAGGCAGAGGGCGTTCTCTTCGCCGGCTGCTCCCTGGCGCTGCCGCAGGATTTCTTGGTCGAGTTCAGGAAACTTCACGGCCACGAACCCGAGGCCACAGCCTTCGTTGCCCAGTATGCTGACGCCGCGACCATCCTGCTGGACGCCGTGATGAAGGTGGCTCAGGAGCAGGCCGATGGCTCGCTGACCATCGACCCCATCGCACTCCGTGACGCGGTGCGTGCCACCAGTCTGGAGAGCGGGATCTCCGGCTCCTTCGCCTTCGATGCCAACGGCGACCGAGTTCCTCGCAGCGGCGATGTGCTCTCGGAGTTCGTTGCCGCCGCCATCAAAGGTGGGGACACGGGCGTCTTCGTGGAGCTTGGCCTCGTTCCGTGCCAGGTTCAGGACGGCAAGCTGGTCAACCTGCTCGGCCCCGGCGCCCAGCCGCGTCGGTGATGGTCTAGGTGCTCCCCTAGCGGGCGTGGAAGGCGAAATCGGGGCCTGCTGGCGGCCTAGCCCACCCTGGGGCCAGCGCTTTGAACTTCCGCGGGGACCTGTCCCGCAAACTGCCTAAAGTTCTCGGCGAACATGCCAGCCAGCTTCCTGGCCTGAGCATCATATGCCGCCGCATCCGGCCAGGTCGACCGCGGCTTCAGCACCTCGACCGGCACATCCGGGCAGGCAGTGGGGACCTGAATGCCGAAGATGGGGTCCTCCTCGCTGGGGACATCGGCCAGGGCGCCACTCAAGGCCGCCCGTATCATTGCGCGGGTATGAGCGATGGCTATGCGCTGTCCGACTCCATAGGGTCCGCCGCTCCAGCCAGTGTTTATCAGCCAGACATCCACCTTGTGGCGAGCAACTTTTTCTTGCAGCAGCTTGGCGTATACCTTGGGATGCAGGGCCATGAAGGGCGCGCCAAAGCAGGAGCTGAAAATAGCCTGCGGTTCCACCACGCCCCTTTCCGTACCGGCGACCCTGGCCGTATAGCCTGACAGGAAATGGTATGTGGCTTGGGCTGCGGTGAGCTTGGCGATCGGCGGCAGCACGCCGAAGGCATCAGCGGTGAGCATGATGATATTGGTGGGATGCCTTTCCACGACGCGGGGGCCTGCATTGGACATGAATGTCACAGGATAGCAGGCACGGGTGTTCTCGGTGAGGGATGCGTCATCGAGGTCGGTCAGGCGGGTGACGGTATCCACAGCCACATTCTCCAGGATGGCACCAAAACGGCGGACGGCCTGGTAGATTTCGGGCTCGGCCTCCTGCGACAGGCGGATGATTTTGGCATAGCAGCCGCCCTCGAAGGTGAACACCCCGCGGTCGCTCCAGCCGTGCTCGTCATCGCCGATGAGGCTGCGGTCAGCCACCGCCGAGAGGGTGGTCTTACCCGTGCCGGACAGGCCGAAGAACAGGGCTACATCTCCAGCGGGCCCGGCATTGGCCGAACAGTGCATCGGCAGTACCTGCTTCTGAGGCAGGACGTAGTTCATGACGGTGAAGACCGATTTCTTGATCTCCCCGGCGTAGCTAGTGCCACCCACCAGCACCAAGCCCTGGCTGAAGTTGACCACTATGAACGCTTCCGAGTTGGTGCCGTCCAGCTCCGGCACGGCGTGGAATTGAGGCGCCTGGATGACGGTGAAGGCGGGCACGTGCTGGGCCAGCTCCTCAGTGGTGGCATGGATGAACATATTGCGGGCGAAGAGGTTGTGCCAGGCGGCCTCTGTGATCACCCGAATGGGGATGCGGTACTCCCGATCGGCCCCCACAAAGCAGTCCTGTATGAACAGGTCCTTGCCCTGGAGATAGGCCAGCAGGCGGTTACGCAGAATCTCGAACTGGGCCGGTTCGATGCCGCGGTTGTATGCGCCCCACCAGATCATGTCCTCGCTAGATGGTTCACGCACTATGAATTTGTCCTGAGGCGAGCGGCCGGTATATTGACCGGTGCGCACCGCCAAAGGCCCAAGATGGGTGATAACCGCCTCCCGGCGCCGCACAGTCTCCTCGTACAGGACAGGCGTCGAGAGGTTCCACCATACGTTGCCAACGTTCCTGATGCCATGGTGCTCCAGGCCGTAAGGACTGTGAACCCTGTCTAGCTGCTCCACGCCTCTTCCCCAATCTCCCTGGCCGGCTCCTGCGCCAGGCCAGTGCATTCGGCTCCTCGTTAGTGGTGGTCACTAGAATACCACGCAGACGCCCCTGCTGGAAGTAGGCATGCAGCCGGAAGAGGCCAGGGAGATGGGCCAGGCGGGCAATCCCTGCCCTGCCGCTGCCCAACGCCATCGTGGGGCCCGTGCTGGCGACTGATCGACTTGGGCCGCCGCCTACGCCTGGGCTGCCTTCGCGTAGTAGGCGGCTACGTTGGCCACAGCCCTCGCTGCCCGCTCCAGCGTAGGGTACGAGGGAATCCCCATACTGAGGTACTGATCCCTTATCTGCCTCCGCCCCTTCTCGGCCTCGATCATGCCCACGTCTTCGCCTCCCACCGGCAGGACAATCACAATAGGCTTGCCGAATCTGTCCCTCACCTTCGCCGGAGTCTGGACGAGACCCTCGAGGAAGCGCTCCCGCTTGTCGGGCGGAGGCCCGTATGACCCCCCGAGAACGTGGAACATCGCCTGCGTGGCGATGATCGTATCGATGCAATCGGCGGAGGCGACACTCTCCAAGACGCGCTCGAAGGCCTGCGCCCCCACCAACGGCACTCCGATATCCACAGGGTTCCTCACGCTGGTGCCGGCGGCGGGTAGGATTTCCCACAGCTTCTGCTGAATGTCGTTGTCAAACGGTGGGATGTCCAGGCCCACACGATCGCAGGCGTCCGCAGCGGCAACGCTGATGCCGCCCCCACCGCCAACCACCCCCACCCGCCGGCCAGTGGACGCGGGCAGATGAAGAAAGGCAAGAACAGTATCGGCCAGTTCCTCCAGGCTGCGGACGGGGACGGCGGCTGTCTGTTTGAAGAGCCCGTCCCAGACGGCCTCCTCCCCTCCCAGAGACGCGGTATGAGAGTGTACCGCTCTTCCCCCTGTCTGGGTGAGGCCCGCCTTCCAGATGATGATTGGCTTACGAGGGGCCAACTCTCTGACGAGCTGCGCGAACCGCCTTCCCTCGCGCGGGCCTTCGATGTACATGGCCACGATCTTGGTCTCGTCGTCCTGGGCCATGTACTCCAGAAGATCCGCCTCGTTCAGGTCGCAGCCATTGCCATAGCTTATGACCTTGCTGAAGGAGAACCCTCTCCCCCTCGCCTCCCAGGCGAACTCGACGGCGTGACCGCCGCTCTGAGTGATGAAGGCGACAGGCCCGCTCTCCTTGGGGAAGTTGCCGCCCGGGAGAAGGGTGAGGCCACTGCCCGGACAGTAGATGCCGAAGCAGTTGGGCCCGATGATCCGGATGCCTCGGCGTGCAATGAGCGTGATCTCCCGCTCGAGAGCCCTCGCCCGCTCGTCGCCGGTCTCCGCGAATCCTGACGTGAAGACCTCAGCACCCCTCACGCCCTTGGCAAGGCAGTCCTCGAGGGCGGCGGGCACAAGGGGCGCCGGGACCATGATGGCAGCCAGGTCGATGGGCTCGGGGATGTCCCGAACGCTAGGATAGGTCTTCAGGCCGAGGATCTCTCCTCCTGCTGGATTGACCGGGTAGATCTTCCCCTTGAAGCCGAAGTCCAGCAGGGCCTGCAAGAAGAGGGTGCCAAACTTCCTTTCGTCCCTCGACACGCCCACCACCGCCAGCGCCCGCGGATAGAAGATGGGGCGCAGTTCGCTCAGCTTGTCCATGGTCGCTCCTTGGATTCGCCCGGCAGAGTTGTCGTGAATGGCCGGCATGCCGTCCACGCTCTCACACGATACAGCATGCCGCATCGCCGGTCGAGAACCTTGAGGCAGCAAGCGGACGTACCGCTGGTCCAGAGTGCGAATGGCCTGGACCGACATCGGAAGAAGAGGCCGCCGCGGAAGTCCCTTCCCGACCGAAGCGGTTCCACGGAACCATGCGCCTTGATCCGCTCCACTTGCTGGCTGCCCTGCCGCCCAATTCAGAAAACCCGTTGCCCAGTGGTGTACAATAATGACACTATGGAGCCGCGCATCCGGTACACGCAGACGGCCGGCGGGCATGACACCGAGGCTGCGTCACGCATGCATACATTCCCCGGGGCTACCTGCACCCACTCCCCTCCCCTATCCCAGGTCATCGACCGAGAAGTCGGCAGAACTTTGGTGACATAACGAAACGGTGTGGGGTGCTGGTGCGTCTATAAGATGGAGGCACGGCCAGCGACTGTGACGCAACTGATCGTGCCCGGGAGGGGACAGCATGTTGACAGGTAAGAGTCGAAGGGCTAGCATCGCCGCCCTGGCAGTCTGCGCCGTCCTGCTGACGGTATGCTGGCAACGCGGCGCTGCCAGCCCACCGGCGGTCGATGTTGCCGTCGATGATATTGCCTCCACCTGTAGCGGCAACGCCCCTGGGATGGCAAACCCTGCCGCTGTCTACTGTCGTGAGCTGGGCTATGAATACGAAATAGTCGATACGGATGAAGGACAGTCTGGGGCATGCATCTTCCCAGATGGCAGCCGGTGCAATGAGTGGAGCTTTCTCCAAGGCAAGTGCGGGCAAAGCCGCTCCTACTGTGCAAGACACGGCTATGGCCTGATAACGAAGACCGATGGCAAGAACCCTCTTTCGAGAGAGTACTCTGTTTGCGTTCGTGGCCGAGGAGAGATCGGTGCTGCTACAGAATTGATGGGCCTAAGCGAAGAGGCCACCAGAGGAAGTCTTCCCGTAGAACAAAGCTCAAGTCCTCCAGAAGAAGGGGTTTCAGCAGTGGGCGCACCTTCCTCCTTCGACTGGAGGAATTACAGCGGCCAGAACTGGATGACTCCTGTGAAGAACCAAGGGTCCTGCGGCTCTTGCTGGGCATTTTCAACCGTTGGTGCAGTAGAAGCAATATACAACATCAGTACCGGTAATCCTAACCTCGACCTGGACTTGTCGGAAGAATACCTGGTGGCCGATTGTCTATCGGGTAACAGTTGCTGTGGTGGTTGGATGTCGACGGCCCTCACCTTCGTCAGGGATGCAGGAATCCCCGATGAGGCATGTTTTCCCTATATCGATGGATCTAGTTGCACATGCCCTAGTGGTACCTGCAACTCGAATTGCACGTATCGCACAGGAGGCAGTTGCAGCGATGCAACCTGCTCCAACAGATGTTCGGACTGGCAAGGCAGACTGCGGACAATAAATGCTGTGGGCGGTGTTTATCCTAGTCAAAGTCAAGTAAAGCAGAGTGTTGTTGACAACGGACCCCTGACAGTTGCCATGGGCTATGGCTCTGGCTATGGTGGTTATTGGGACGGAGACATCTACAGATGCACAAATGATTCCGGCGTGAATCATGGCGTAGTCATTGCCGGCTATAGTGACGCTGGTGGTTATTGGATCGTCAAGAACAGCTGGGGTCCTACTTGGAATGGCGATGGTTACTTCAAAATCGGCTACGGAGAATGCGCCGTTGAACAGTACGCTGTCTATGCCTACCTCGTCACCGCCACCGACAGCGACAGCGACGGCGTCTCCGACCCCAGCGATAACTGTCCCACCGTGCCCAACCCGACCCAGCTAGACACCGACGGCGACGGCCTCGGCGACGTCTGCGATGACGACGACGACAGTGATGCGTTCGACGACAGCGTAGAGTCCTACCTTAGCACCGACCCGCTGGACGCCTGCCCCGACGGTCCAAGCTATGACGCCTGGCCGCCGGACATCGATAACGACGGAGCGATTACCGTCACCGGTGACGCCTGGAGCTTCCTCGGTCACATCGGCGCTATGCCTGACGACCCCAACTGGTGGCAGCGCCTAGACCTCGACGGCGACGGAGCAATTACCGTCACCGGCGATATCTTCCTGTACGGAGGCAAGATCGGCCAGACCTGCACGTAGCGTGCTGCACCGTGCGTCCTAGCTGAGGTGGCCCTTGGCCCTCCCGCTGATGGCCACCGCCATCCGGTGGTTTGCGGCGGGCCGGTCTACACAAAAGACATCCCCGCCTGCCTGGACAATCCTCCCCCCGGGCGGCCACGCTCGCTCCGGGTGATATTGAATCGTCAATGACAATTGACAAGACATCCCAATAAGCTTAAGATATGCCTGGTTGGTGCGTTTTCATGCGTGGCGGGTCGCGGAGGGAAATTCTCTTCGCAGCAAGGGCCGCACCCCCTTGGAAGACCCGCCTCCGTATTCAACGGGCGGTATGAGGAGGTCGGCGGAGCCCAGAGCTCGCCGACCTCCTTCCAAATAGGCAAGATGACGGGGATTGACTAAGTGCAATCCTCGCGCTTGTGCCAATATGCGAAGGCTGCTCATCCTGACCGTTCGTTCTATCCAGAAATTCGGGGACGACCGCTGCACTCACATGGCGGCCGCCATTTCTTACTATGCCCTCTTCTCCCTGTTCCCTCTCCTTATCTTAATGGTGTCGATATTCGGCATCTTCCTCCAGAGCAGCAGCCTTCAGAAAGACCTAGTAGACCACGTGTTGGAGTTCCTTCCTCTTACGGCGGACAAAGGCCGAAACGAGGTGAGAGATGCCATAGATGCTATCGCTGGCATCAGCATCCCCTTGAGCATGGTGGGACTCTTGGGCCTGGCCTGGTCGGCCAGTGCCATGTTCGGAACCATCCACACCTCCCTGAACACAGCCTGGGATGTCAAGACCCCGCGCCACTTTGTCAAGCAGAAGCTACTCGACCTGGGCATGATGGCCGGTGTAGGGGTGTTCTTCCTGCTGTCTATCGGCACCACGGCTTTCCTCCGCACGACCCAGGAGGTCAGCTCGGATGTCCTCGGCCCTCTGTCCAGCGACACCGCCTTCTTCTGGCGAGTGATACCATACTTGATGCCGGCGATATTCTCTTTCGGGGCCTTCGTGCTGCTCTATCGCTTCGTGCCCGCTGCTCCCATCAGGATCGGCGATGTCTGGCCGGGGGCACTGATCGCTGCCATCTTCTTCGAGACAATCAAGAATGGCTTCAGCTTCTATGTAGCCAACTTTGGCCACTACGATGTGGTCTACGGCTCCCTGGGTGCGGTGGTGGCCCTGCTCTTCTGGATGTACCTCAGCGCAGTGGCCCTTCTCCTCGGTGCGGAGGTGGCCTCCGAGCACCCGCGGGTGATGTCGGGGAAGTACGACCACCTCTGGGGGCAAAGCTGGCTCTTGGGCGGCGGCCGCGCGAAGCTGGCCTCGCTTTGGCAGAGGGTGCGCCTGAGGATGGCCGGCAAGCAACGCATGCGCCGCTAGTTCTGGAACCCCGTTGTTGACCGGCCGTAGGCCTGTTGGCTACAATAACCTCGCCGAGAGCAGGGGTGTAGCTCAGGTTGGCAGAGCAGCGGTCTCCAAAACCGCAGGTCGGGGGTTCGAATCCCTCCACCCCTGCCAGAACTCGGATACAAAGTCGTCCCCTCCAAGACCGCTTTCTGTTCATGACCCCACGCTGGCCATAACCAGCACCACCAGGGTGTCGTACTTGTCTCAGTAGTGTAATGGTGCTGACCGGGCACTTGCCCAAGGAGAGCCAAATTCTTCTCGGTCCGGTCTTGACTACCTCGCCGCTAGTGCTAAAATCAGGGAGCCTAGCCCAGCTTTTTCCAAAAGGAGGTCTGCTATGCCTGCCTACATCGTCCTCTATCGTTTCACCCGCGAGGGCCGCAAGAACGTCAAGGAGACCGTGAAACGGGCTGAAGAGGTGCGCAAGCAGAACGAGGCGCGCGGCTTCAAGGTCCTGGGTCACTACTGGACTCAAGGGCGCTACGACCTGGTAGCCATCGTGGATGCGCCCAGCGAGGAGGCCATGGTGGCTGGCCTGTTCAACATCGCCGAGGTGGGTAACGTCTCCAGCGAGACCATGCGCGCTTTCACTGCGGAGGAGATGCGTCGGATCTTGACGCAAGCCTAAGCCACCCCGCGGCAGCCCATTACCCCGAATGGCCCACCCCCGGGGCGAGGTCAACGGCTAGAAGTACCCTCAGACGCACCAGAAGGCTGCTGGCGCTGTCTCTGGCGCCGGCGTCTGGTTGGTGGGTGTGGGGGTGTGGGTGTCTTTGTTGTTTGTGGTGTTGGTGATGCTGGGAGGGATCTCCCGCGCCGGCCTAGAGCAGAGCTACGGCTAGGCACGTGCGGGCAAGGGCGGTAAGCCCCTACTGCCCCCCGACGAGGCCGGCCGACCGCTCGCGTCGCGCAAGTGGAGGAGGCTAGGCCGGACCGGGCAGACGGCCAGCACGCCCGGAGCCCCTGGGCTTGACGGCCTGGGGGCTCTTACCATGCCCAGGGTTACTCTATCGACTGCCCCACCTCCCTGCCAACGTTGGCGTCGGCGAGCAGGAGAGACTGCCGCGAACGATGCGTGAAGGAGCGGGCGACAATTTTTCACAAAAGAGGGGCAGAAAGTACTTGACAAAACAACATGAACGTTTATAATCTCCGTGCTCTATCCGCAAAGGTTCGTTCCTTCGCTGGGCCGGGGAGGGTTCTAGCCAATGATGGGTCGCGTCATGCCATGGCTGGCAGCCAGGTTCCTCAGAGCCAGCTCCGTCTCCGCCACAGTTCGTCGAATGCCCATTAGCTATCGTGTCCCCACAATAGTCGCGCCCCAAACACACGGCAGATTGATCACCGCCCTACATGCCCCGACTCACCTTCGTGAGCATCATCACAGGATACGACCCGGTGTCGTCTCTCGTCTGAAATATTTCTGGAATTCTCCGACTGTTGACACTAAGCGGGGGGAATGACAACATAAGCTTAGCTCAGCAATTGTTAAGATTTCCGAAGAACGTCACCATGACCCAAGGAACGCGTTTGATCAGATGGCTACAGCAAGGACATCGCGATCGTGACACCACAGTCGTCCACACCACCATTGTGGCAGGGATATGCCCACCCAAAGCAGGCCGCGCGGCGATGCTCGGCGACGAGGACTGCATGGAAGCCAAGCCCTTGGGGAAATTGCCCTAGCTTAGAAGACAATGCTGACACTTGACACGAATGTGAGAGGCGTGGTAGAATACCGACCGGTTGGTCAGATGCTACCTAGCCAAGAGCCCAAGACACGCCTCGTTCAGACGGCCCTCAGGCTGTTCGCCACCCATGGCTACCATGACACCAGCATCGTCGATATCCTGAGGGAGAGCGGCTGCACAAGGGGCGTCCTCTACTACTACTTCCCGTCCAAGGAAGACCTGGGCTACGCTGCTATTGACGAGTCGTTTCGGCTATTTGTCGAACAAGGGGCAGCCTCGCACATGCCAACTAAGGGACATCCCATAGACCGCCTCCTCAAGTTCGTAGATGACCTGCCCAGCTCAGTCAAGCTGGAAACCACAGGTGATCTGGCGGCTGGCGTTGGTGCTCGCATGGCCTCCGTACACGAGGGCTTCCGACGGAGGGTGGAAGAGCACTTGAATGCCCTAGCCGACGACCTCGTGGCGATTCTGCGCAAGGGCGTTGCCGACGGGCACATCGCCGACAGCGTGGACCCTCGTGTGCTCGCTCACCTGTGCTTCATACTGAGTCAAGGCAGCCAGTTCGCGGACCTGCTGGGGCAGCGAGAGATCATCTGGGAGGATGCACGGGACTGGCTAAAGGACTACTTGAATTCGCTACGGAGGTAGTCAGAAGGAAGGGGCGCGGCGACCGCCGACGCCCAAGGTACAATAGGAGGGAGGATTAGCCTAATGACGACGCGAGGGCAAGCAAAGCAGGCCAAGCCTAGTGGCGCCAAGCCTGGTGGCGCCAAGCTTAGTGGCGCCAGGGGCATGACTGAATGGATAACGATCTATCAGGCCTACAACGCCATCTTCAAGCTGACCGAGTTGGCTCTTCTGCCCCACGCTCTTTCTCTCCCCCAGATCCATCTTCTGGGTGTGCTGAAGAAGGGGGGCGGGATCCTCACCACCGGCGAGATCGGGCGAGCCATGGTCAAGGCCAGCCAGACGATAACTGGCCTGGTGGACAGGCTGGAGGAGCCGGGACTGGTGGAGCGAGTCTTTGACCGGCGTGACCGCCGCAAGACGTGGGTTCGCCTGACCGAAAAGGGCGAACGCAAGCTTTCCGAGGCCTTCCCCGTCGCAAACCGCCTCGCCGAGGAACTCTCTGGTCTCATGAACGATCAAGAGCTCCAGGACCTGAAGGCCAAGATGGAGAAGCTACGGAACGCGGCGATGGACAGGCTTGCCAGCGCCCTGGGGCACCCTTAGGCCAACGCCTTCGCCGGACGGCAGGCAACACTCCACAGCCAAACGCCGTCTCAGTCGCATGATGGCCTGCCCAGCGTGGGCAGGCCATCGGGTGGCTTCAAGATATGCCGCTGCCACGCAGGTCAGCGTCTGTCAGGCCGAAATGGTGGGCGATCTCATGCTTGATGACCCGCCCAACGCGCTCTCTAACCTCATCGTCGCTGCGGCACAGTCTCTCGATAGAGCGCTGGTAGATGAATATGCGATCAGGCAGCGCCAGATTGTAGTGATCCCCCCTCTTGGTATGAGGGATGCCAACGTAGAGGCCCAAGAGCAAGCTTCCCCCAGGCACTCGCGCCGACCGCAGCTCCTCCGGGCTAGGCCAGTCCCTCACCTCGATGTCTATGTTGGCCAGCCTGTCTTGGAAGTGCTGGGGTAGGGCCTCCACCGCCTCCAGAACCAGTTCCTCAAAACGTTGCTTGTCCATCACAGCTTAGCCCCAGCAGCAAGGAAGCCGAAGCACCTTCAAGCCTTACCCAACGACGCGGACGACTATATCATCCGCGGCGGCCGCCGTCCACAGAGCAAGAGCGCAGGGGTCTTGCCAAGATGGGCAAAACATGTAATATAGATAGCAGACCGCCGAGGTGGTGGAATAGGTAGACACGCCGTCTTGAGGGGGCGGTGCTCGAAAGGGCGTAGGGGTTCAAATCCCCTCCTCGGCACCAGAAAGGCGTAGCGAGCGGAAGTGGCTCAGTGGTAGAGCACCTCCTTGCCAAGGAGGGGGTCGCGGGTTCGAATCCCGTCTTCCGCCCCAGGGCGACGTAGCCAAGTGGTTAAGGCAGGGGTCTGCAAAACCCTGATCGGCGGGTCGAATCCGCCCGTCGCCTCCAGGAGAGATGAAGCCAACTCAGAACATCGGGGGGCTGCCCGGGTTCTGAGTTTTCTATTCAAGGGCAAGGGCCAGTCACGGGCAGGCCAAGGCAGACGGGGCGTTATGTAGAGTGCCGAGGTGGCGGAATTGGTAGACGCGGCGGACTTAAAATCCGCTGAGCCGCCAGGCTCGTGCGGGTTCGAATCCCGCCCTCGGCACCAGCCTTATCCTGGGCCCAGATCTCTCACATCTCCCAAACACCACAAATGTTGCGGCGCGCCGAGCGGGTGTGCTAAACTGACTGTGGAAAACTGAACAGGCGATGAAGCTCGTCCTTCCGGCCTGAGGGCTGGCCCGGCGAACCGCCCCGACGGGTCGGGGCTGATAGCTTCTACTGGTGAAACCGGTAGGAGCTTTTTTGTTGACCTGCTGCCAAGGCGAAAGCGGAGGAGCCTCATGAGTCAGGACACGAGGGAAATGTATGCCGACCTCTTCAAGGGGGCGAGCGCCACCACGGTGGAGGTGCCGCTGCTGGAGGAGACTCTGCGTGACGCAAGGGCGCTCATCGAGGAGCAGAAGTGGGACGAGCAAGAGGGCCTGCAGATCATCTTCGCCAACGGGCTGTACTACCTGCGCGGCGAGCGAAGCCTGGGCAGGCTTTGCTGCGACCACGATGCTCTAGCCCGAGAGGTGGAGCGCTTGACGGAAGAGCTGATGGACATGCACAGCAAGTACGCCGTGATGAAATTCCGGGCCTATGCCCTGAACGAAGCGAAACAAGCCCTGGAGTTCAACGTGACGGGCCTGGAGACGGAGAACCGCTGGTCCACCGCCCGCCTTTGGCAGTTCCGCGCAGATGAAGAACAAATGCAGAAGGAGCTCGAGGCCCTGCACGCCGAGAACCGGCGGCTGCGCCAGCGGCTG
>Ga0315279_10002970_pt1 | contig 24406 bp, 20 predicted proteins | sample YL17G06_20_MG_FD_203694 | JGI IMG/M metagenome (GOLD analysis project Ga0315279, IMG submission 203694) | Sediment microbial communities from Yellowstone Lake, YNP, Wyoming, USA - YL17G06_20 | ecosystem: Environmental > Aquatic > Freshwater > Lake > Sediment | place: USA: Wyoming | collected...
TATCCAAATATTACATAATATAATATGTAAGCATGCAAAATCAAAGCGAATTTGCTCAAAAATGCAAAAAAAATGATCTCCCTATAGGTTTAATGGAATTTTAAAACAAGTTGCGGAACTGCTGGATTTCCGGAATTCAGAGCAGGTTCGCCGCCAGCTCCGACAATTTCGACCGCTCGCCCCTGGTGAGGGTCACGTGCGCGGCGATGTCCTGCTGCTTGAATTTTTCCACCACATAGGTCAGCCCATTGCTTGACGCATCGATATACGGGTTGTCGATCTGATAGGGGTCTCCCGTGATGATGATCTTGGTGCCCTCGCCGATGCGCGTGACGATGGTCTTCATCTCGTGCGGCGTCAGGTTCTGCGCTTCGTCAACGATCAGGAACTGGTTGTGGATCGACCTGCCGCGGATATAGGTAAGCGGCTCGATCACCAGGATCCCCATATCGATCAGTTCCTTGAATCCGCGCCGCGGCCGGCCGCCGCGTTCCGCGCGCATGAGATATTCCACATTATCAACGATCGGGTACATCCAGGGCGAAAGTTTTTCCTCCACGGAACCGGGAAGATAGCCGATGTCTTTTCCCAGCGGCTGCACGGGCCGCGAAACGAGTATGCGGCTGTAGATGTTCTCGTCCACGGTTTTATAGAGGCTTGCGGCTATGGCCAGGAGCGTTTTGCCGGTACCCGCTTTGCCCACCAGCGTGACCAGCTGGACCGCATCGTCCAGCAGCGCGTCCATGGCGAACATCTGCTCGGTATTGCGCGGCGTAATGCGCCAGAGGTTGCCTTTAGACCCTTTGTCAATGCGCCTGAGCCGGTTCTCCCCGTTCTCGAACCGGCCCAGGGTATATCGTCCGCTGCCGGATTTTTCCTCCAGCCGCACGTATTCATTGGGCAGCAGCGCATCGGGCCAGGGAATCGAGCCGTCTTTCTCCAATGCATCGATCACGGCGGCCTCCGCATGCACCAGACGGTGGCCCGGATAGAGCTCATCGATATCAATCTTGTCCGATTCAAAATCCTCCACGCTCAATCCCAGCGCATCGGCCTTGACGCGCAGATTGATGTCTTTGCTGACCAGAACCGTGGGGACCCCGGATGAGGCCTTTTTGACCGCCAGGGCCACGGCAAGAATGTTGTTCCGTTTGTCCATAAAGCCCACGGGAAGGCTGCGCAGCGCGTCTTCGGAGCCGATTTTAACGGCAATAGTGCCGCCATTGGGCAGGCGCACGCCGGCCGACAGATTGCCCTGACGCCGCATTTCATCAAGCAGGCGCGAGGTCTGGCGCGCATTTCGGCCGGTTTCGCTCAGGTCTTTCTTGAACTGGTCGATGTCCTCAATTACATGGATGGGGACGATGACGTTGTTTTCCTCAAATGCAAACAGCGCCTGAGCATCGTAGAGGAAGACCGTGGTGTCGAGAACGTAATTTTTCATGAATACTCCCGATTGTTACGCGTCGAGGAAACGAGAGAAAATATCGGCTGAAGAAATGCGCATCGATAAAGAGGGTATTGCGTGTCGAAGATGGGCAAAACGAAGCATGTATCGAACCGCCGGAATCAGCCATTTTTCCCAATCAGTTTTTCCGCAATCGCGCAGGCCTTCGCGGCTTCATCCGCCCGCGGTTCGCCCATGGGGAGCAAACCCTGCTCCGCCGGATATCGTCCTCGGTATATGCTATCGATAAAAGCGATAGTGTCTTCATCCATCATTGATGGCAGGTTGAACTGCTCCATGATGGCGGACAAACGCTGGATACTATGCGTTTTTTCGAGCTGCCATCCGGCCTTGAGCAGGCACGCTTTAAAGTATTTCTCAATTGCCTGCTGAGCATGGTAGCACGCACCGCGGAAATAACCGCCTTTGTTCAGATATCGGGCCATATCGCACTCGTCGCGCGCCTGACGCAGCCAATCGCCGATGATTTCTCCCATATAAAGGACCTTTCCCTGAGAAAGTGCCGTCATGAGAAACGGGCTGCCCAGGGCGCAATAGCGCCGAACCGCCCCGCGGGAAACTACGAACGGATCGATGGGAAATCGGCGGTAAAACGGCTTCAGTTTTTTCTGGACCGATACCTCAATTTCCCGGCTTTGTTCGGAAGGGGCATCAACAATAATGAGCAGATCGAGGTCATTGCCTTTGCCCTGCAGCGCGACGGAACCGAACACGGAAACGGAGACCGGATGGATCGCCTTTACGATCTCGTCAACCACCGGCCGTGCATCTGACATGGTGACCATTTCAATTTTTCCCAGGTTCGAACGTGGATCGGATGCCGTGAAACAGGCTTCCCTCGGATATGATGGCAATTGTATTAAAGATACTATGGCAATGCCGGGAAGTCAAAGCATAAACACCGCGCGGCACGCATCGTCCGTTGTGTTCTCATGCTTCAGGAAATATACGTCCCTTCGCGCGCAAGCAGCTTTCGTTTCAACGTAACGGCTTTTCCGCTTGCGGCGCCCATGAACCCCCCCATCCTGCCGTTGCTCCCGATGACGCGATGGCAGGGGACGATCAGGGGAAACGGATTGTTCCGCATCACCGACGCCGCGGCGCGCACGGCCCGCGGCCTGCCTGCCATGGCCGCCAGCCGCGCATAGGAAACAGCACTCCCCCATGGGACCCTGCGCGCGGCGTTCATGACCTGCCGCGCGAACTCAGTTCTCTCCGACAGGTCGATGGGTATCGCATCCAGCGATTTCCGCTTTCCGGAAAGAAAATCGGAAATCATGCGTGCGCGGCGCAGCAGTCCCTTATTGCGGGATCTTCGCGCCGGCCGGCCATCAAGCGAAGAATGCAGGCCGAACAGCACGCCGGCGATCGTAATGCCGCCGGATGCGTTTTCATGAGCAAAAAGCGTGACGAGGGCTATCGGGTGACGGATAGTGGCTGAGAGAAGCATGCAGAGAAAATATAATGGGCATTTTTCACGAGATGCGATATTCCAGCAATATTGGTCCCTCTATTGAGGCATGCGCCATCTGATTGGGAAGACGGCAGGTCCCCTTTCTTAGAGCGTGTATGAAAAGTCATTCCTGAAGTCGGCCAGCTGCAAAAAGCGCATGCTTCGTTCCGCTCATTACCGCAAAAACACGCTGCGCTCGCTCGCGTTGCGGATATCTCGGCGGATATGTTTCAATCGCGCGCCTGGCCTGCGCATTTTTCACTCGGCCTTGTCCGACGAACTGACTTTTCATACACGCTCAGTGGTTTTTGCAAGCACCGTGTTGTATCTTATGCTTAAAGGAGGCCTCTATGACCTACCGAGGACATGTTGATGGCGGCGTGATTGTATTAGATGTACCCGCAAAACTGCCGGACGGCGCTTTGGTGCTGGTTATGCCGGAGAAAGAAACAAAAACCAAGGACCCGAGCGGCGTCGCCGGCTCATGGGTGGATGACCGCACCGCGGATGAAATAATCAAAGATATTCGTCAATCGCGCCGCTCACGAAAGTAAAGGATCCGCCTTGTGAGATATTTACTTGATACAAACATGCTGATTTATTGGATGAAAGATACCCCGCAGGTCATGGCGCAAATTACGTCTCATTCAGTAAAAAATCTATCTGCAAGCGTCATATCAAAAGCCGAGTTATTCTATGGGGCGTATCATTCACACTTCCCGGACAAAAACATCGAGGCGGTAAAGAAAATTGCCAGAACCATTCCGTTTCTGCCATTAGATGATGCCGCTCTGGAATATTTCGGAAAGATTAAGGCGGATCTTCAACGGCGGGGGAATTTTATTGATGATTGCGATATCTTTATTGCAGCCACCGCTCTCTCGCAGAATTCTACAGTTGTTACCAATAATGTAAAACATTTCTCACGGATTAAAGGCCTGGAAATCGAAAATTGGATGGAAATCAGATAAAAGGTCTATCAATGCCGCAAGCGTTTTGTCGATGAACTTACCTCCCAGGAACACACCGCGGACATTGCCATCGATTCCACTCCGTGCATGAGCATCCTGGAAAATGAAATAGCGCAATAAGAGCGATGCAGACGCATAAGATTGCATTTCACTTTCCATGAGGGGTGCCAGGGGATTGATTTCAGGGGGCTTGATTTGAAGCACGCAGCAGGTTATGGGGCGGAAAGGATTGTATTGAGTGCAGAAGAAATGATGAGAGACACCGGAAATGAAAAAGGCCGCGGAATGTTCCGAGGTACTATTGCTTAACAAGCGCAGCAACGTTTGACAAATAGCGAAGTCGCCAGCTACAATCCGCTGGAGTGCCTTAAATTTGCGGAGTCTGCGGAGCAAATTTGAGGACACGGAAGCGTCCGGGTAGAATGGGCGGTTTCCCGCCCAAGCCCCCACAGACCCGTACGAGCGCAATTAACGCATACGGTTCTTCAGGAGATGGATTTGCTATTCCCGTTCTGCTATCCGCTGCTGTTTCGTGTACACGCTTTCGGATTTCATCGCATCCTTCGTGTTGCCCAACAACGGTTCCATCTCCCGGCACCACCCTTTCCTCCTTCGGCTCTCCTCGGGTCGGATTCGCCGCTCTCTTCGGTACTATGATGGTGCTAAGACGCCCTGCGCCCTTCCCGTCCCGTTTCGTTTCCTTCACAGTCCGGTACCGCCAGACACCTCACTGTTTTGTATTCCCTTCCGCGATCTTAGGTGCAAAGCTCGCAGAAGGCCGGGATGTTACGGGCTCGCCCCTGCGGTCATCCATGCACCGGTTTTCTCTGACGGAGGCTATCGGGCCTCCTATGTTCCTGGGGTAACCTCGTGCGCCTATGCCCTGCTCTTCGATCCCGGTCGTGCCTTGCAGCTATGCCATTACCGCTGCTTGGTGCTGCCCCTCGTAGGTAGAAATGAAGGGCCACAACGTTAAGACTATTTCGGGACTCAATCACACGGCCTTAGCGCTTACTGTCAACGCTTCCCGCTTCGGTTTCCCTACGCGGGCATGACTCGTTTCCGGCTGGTGGCATACCTTTACAGGGTGGGATTCGTACCCACAGGTCTCCATAAGCTTCTTTCAATCGCAACGTCCTTGTTGCATCTATTTCCAAAAGCTCCAGGTTTATTCCTGGCGCCACTACCGACAGTCCTGCGCGCATTTGGGTCGAAGGGCGTTTTATAAAACACTGAAAATAAAAGTAGCCCGGAGCCGGCATGCATTTGTTGTTTGCTGTGTTTTGGCCCTGTCTTCCATGCCTTGCGCGCGCTCTTCGATTTTAGTATTTGGTCTTAAAGCCGCACCATCAAAGACGAAGCATACGACGTGCGAAGGCTGTGCATCTTGCATAGTTTTGTCCGATAAAAAGGTCGAAACTATTGTCTGATCAACTCTTTTAAATTGTCCTGTTCATTTCAAAATGGCAACTGATACACAAAGCTGCTTATCTGCCCGATAGTCTTACTGAAGAAATCAATATTTTATTAGGGTTGATTTTTTATTTGCAAGATCGTTTGAGTCATAATTAACAACAGAAAAAGTAATTGATGGTAAACCAATAAAAATGCAAAAGTCAATAACATTTTGAGTATTACATCCGCTGCAATTGACATTTTTCCTTGCAGCCTTAATCATTTCATGAAATCTTATATCGGATTGAAGCTGCATAACTGGATCCAAGTCTATCATAAAGGATGGGCAAGACTTTAGAAGTGGAATTAAAGCTTTAGCAGTAGCTACAGTCTCAGTTAATCCAGAAGAGATCAACAGATCAGTTTGTTGCCGCACACGCATAATAGTTTTTGGGTTGCATGCTCGGTTTAGAACATTAGCAGTATCTTTAGTATATACGACCATTATTTTGGGAATGCCTAATAGTGAAAATTGTCGAAATGCTTCTAAAAGATTACTATTTTGAATTTTACTCGAAAAAGCGAAGTAAAACGGAATAGCATCTATGCGAATTTGCTCTTGAGCCAAGCTGCGCAATGCTATCTTTAAATTATTGAATTTAACTGTTTCATATCTATAATTTTGATATAATATTATTGTATCATTTGTGTCAAGTAGATAGAATAAACCGGGTTTCCAATCAAAAAATTCGTAGTATTCAGCAATCAAAGACATTTTTTTAGCAAAATTATATATTGAAGAAGGTAAGTGAGCCGCGCAGAGAAATGCACCACTTGTATCAAAGTTTTCAAGATACTCGAGTTTTTCATTTATGCCATATCGTTGATTCATCGTGTCAATTTTATTAATAGTTGCCCAGCCAACGATTACTCCTAAAATGAGGTGCAGAAGCTTTGCAAATAGCACAACTCTCTTATGCATTATTCCCCAATATGGCCTTTTTATATTGAGAAAATTAAGAATTATAGAAGTCATAACTATTACTAAATAAAATATAGCGACGAATTCAAGCCCAGAAAATGACAACATTATATTTGTAAATAATGCTGTTAGCAATATGGCCATAAAGAGGACATAGATAATATACCCAACTTTTATTTTTTTTAATATTAGAAGAAGCCCTGGAGCAAAAAAACTGGTGATTATGCTTTCAATTATATCAATAGCATTCATTTACTAATCCTTGTTTGAATACAGATTTTCTGCTTAATCGAAAAGTATCATTAATATTTGCATTTTTAGAAGGCGCACGACGCGCCGAACTTTGTCGTGGTGCGGCAACTGTATTAATTCTCTTCTGTCTTCATTGTCTTGCGCGCGCTCTTGGTTTTTGGGCCAAAACATTGCAAACAACAACATGAATGGCGATAGCGCCATTCATGCCTAAACCGGCATAAAGGGCGAAGCTGCCTGCGCCCTTTCTGCTTTAGGGGGTGAACATAGGCTTAATTCTTGCGCGCATACCAGCAAGCAGTTTGATAATCGGCTTTTTCCCCTTGTGCTACTATGTATAGAAACTACTAAATGGCAGGAGCTTGCATTTCGAAAAATGCCGATCTGTCTTGTTGTTTTCTATTTCCGCTGACCTTCCGCCGTCGTCCTGCCTGCGGCGGAACTATGGCGGGCAGGCTGCAGCTCTGGCTTCGTGTTTCCGCTCTGTCTTGGTGTTCCCCGCTTTCGCCGACCTCCGACCTCTGACCACCGACTTCCGACTTCTGTATTTCTGTTCCCTGTTTTCGCTGGCAGCTGACTGCTGAGGCTCTGCGGCCTGCCTCGCCAGGTGGTCCGTGGGCACGTTTCCTCTTCACTCACTAAAACCATACGATATCACGTACGTATCTTCTTCCTTCTTCGTCGACACCTTGAATCCCGAATTGTAAAACACAGCGAGCATTCCCTGGTTGTTGACCAGGACCGAGGCGTCGAAGCCCGCGATGCCGCGCTTTTTGGCTATTTCGGTGAGGATGTCCAGCAGGTAGGTGCCGATGCCTTTTGCCTGCCAGTCGTCGCGTACGAGGAAGGAGACTTCGGCGTGGTTGGTAGTGAGGTTGAGATAGTAGCGTCCAACGCCCACGATCTGTTCGCCGCCCGAGTCCTGGATGGTGGCGATGATGGCCATGTCTTTGGCATAATCGACGTTGGTGAATTCCTGGATGAATTTATGCGGAAATGATTTGATGGGCTTGAAGAACCGGAAGGCGATCGATCGTTCGGAGCAGAGATAGAGCATGTTGCGCAGGATGGTTTCGTCGCTTGCGCGTATGGGCCGGAAAAAGAGTTCCGTGCCGTCGGGCAGGGGCATGCGACTTTCCAGCTCTTTGGGATAGCGGGTTGATTTCGCGGGCATTTCTTTCTGGTCCGCGAAAATGTATTTGCGCTTTTTGGCTTCCTTGAGGATTTCGTTGCGGAAATCCGGATGCGTGATTTCGGCGAGCGCCAGCACGCGTTCGCGGATGGTTTTGCCGTGCAGATAGGCTGTGCCGTATTCGGTGACCACATAGTGCACGTCGCCGCGCGTGGTGACCACGCCCGCGCCGTCGGAGAGCTTGGATACGATACGCGAAACGCTGCCGCTTTTGGCGGTTGACGGAAGCGCGATGATGGCCTTGCCGTCCCTGGCGCGGGCCGCGCCGCGGTTGAAATCGAGCTGCCCGCCGATGCCGCTGTAAAAGTCGTAGCCGATGGAATCGGAGCAGACCTGGCCGGTCATGTCGATTTCGATGGCCACGTTGATCGCCACCATCTGGTTGTGCTGGCTGATGATGAAGGGATCGTTGACATATTCGGATGGCCGGAATTCGAACATCTGGTTTTCGTGGATGTAATCGTACAGTGTGCGCGTGCCGTAGCAGAAGCTGGCGGTCACCTTGCCGCGGTTGATGGTTTTGCGGCGGCCGTTGATCACGCCTTCTTCGATAAGGGGAATGATGGCGTCGTTGAACATTTCCGTATGGATGCCGATATCGTTTTTTTCCGCAAGGTGTCCGAGGACCGCCTGCGGAATGGTGCCGATGCCCACCTCGACCGTCGATCCGTCGTCCACGAGCGTGGCGATAGCGCGGGCGATGGCGTCAACGATATCGTTGCTTGCGGGAATGGAAAACTCAATGATGTCCCGGTCGCTTTCGACGACGGCGTCCACCATATCGATGGGAATGAAGGAGTCGCCCAAAGTGCGCGGCATTTTTTTGTTGACCTCGGCGATTACCATGACGCTGTTTTCCACGGCCGCTTTTACGATATCGACCGAGATGCCGAGGCTCAGGTAGCCGTTTTTATCCGGCGGACTGGTCTGGATGAGCGCCACGTCCAGAGGGATGCGGCCGGTGCGGAACAGGCGCGGAATTTCGGAGAGAAAGATGGGCACGTAGTCCCCGCGGCCGCTGATGATGCCTTCGCGCACATTGGGCGCTAGAAAAAAGCTGGAGGTGCGGAATTTGCGGCTGTGTTGTTCCTCGATATACGGGGCTTTGCCTTGTGTAAGAAGGTGGTAGATTTCGGCGTCAACGATATCGTTGTGTTCACTCACCAGTTCTTCAACCAGAAGCTGCGGGGAGCCGCAACCGGTGCCGATGAAAATACGAGGTCCGCCGGGCTTGATCGACGCCATCGCCTGACCCGCGGTCATTATTTTTTTACGGTATACTTCTTCCCAGGAGGCCATAGGATTTCGGATTTCGGATTTCGGATTTCGGATTTCGTTTTCCGGTTTGGTTTGCTTTTCCGGATTTGTTTCGGATTTCGTATTTCGAATTTCGGATTTATTTAGGATTTAGGATTTAGAATTTAGGATTTCTCCTTCCCCAGTATTATCCTCGCATCCACCACAAACGCCCCATCCCCTTCATATCCCGCCTTGAGCGGATTGATATCAATCTCCTCGATCTGCGGAAAATCAATGGACAATTGCGACATCCGGCGGATATTGTCCGCAATGGCCGGTATGTCGACGCCACGCTGCCCGCGTACACCCGTGAGCAGTTTATAGGCTTTCGTCCGCTCGATCATGCGCAGGCTTTCCTCCTCGGTGACGGGCGCGAGGCTGAACTGGACGTCTTTCAATACCTCTACGAAAATGCCGCCCATGCCGAACATGAGCATGGGCCCGAATTGCGGGTCTTTTTTCATACCCAGGATCACTTCGCGGCCGCCGGAGATCATCTTTTCCAGGAACACGCCGCGGATTTCCGCATTCGGCATTTTGCGGCCTATGCGCAGCATCATGAGTTCGAACGCATCTTCCACGGCGGAGGCGTTGTTCAGGCCTGTTTTTACGCCGCCCACATCGGATTTATGAAGTATGTCCGGACTGGAAATTTTCATGGCCACCGGATAGCCCATCTGCTCGGCCGCACGGACGGCCTCTTCGGCGGAGATGGCAAGTGCGCCGGGCGGCAGATCGAAATTATAGGCCCGCATGATATTTTTAGCGTCGACCTCCCCTATTTCGAGCACCGCGCGGTTGCGGTACGACTTGATGATCTTGACAACAGGATTTTTATTGACTGCAAAGCGTTCCACGACGCGCAGCGGCCGCGTGCGATACCGGGCATAGCGCACCAGCTCGGACATGGCCCGCGCGGCGCGCTCGGGGATCGGATAGTGCGGGACATGGTTTTTTCGAAGGATCTCCACGCCGTGGGCGATGATATCAACACCCATGAAACAGCCGAATACAGGTTTGCCGAATTTTTTGGAGACATCGACCAACGCGCGCGCCGTGGCCGCGGCATCGGTCATCTTCTGCGGTGTCAGGATCACGATAACGCCGTCCACGCCGCCGTCGGCTATGAGGACCTCGAGCGCCTGGAGGTATCGTTCGCCGTCCGCATCACCCAGCACGTCCACGGGATTATGCGCGGATGAGGCCGGCGGCAGGACCTTCGCCAGTTTTTCCTCGGTGGCCGGCAGAAGCTTTGCCATTGTCAAGCCGGACATTTCAATGGCATCGGTCATCATGATGCCGGGGCCGCCGGCATTAGTGACGACGGCGATCCGGTTTCCGGCGGGCAAAGGTTGATACGCGAAAGCGACGGCGACGTCGAACAAATGCTCGATGGAGTCTGCGCGTACTATGCCGGTGCGCTCAAAAGCGCAATTATAGGCGGCGTCCGCGCCGGCAAGACTGCCCGTATGCGATGAGGCGGCCCGGGCGCCCGATTGGGTGCGTCCTGCCTTGAGGATCACAACCGGTTTCTCCTTGCCCACGGCCTCGGCGATCCGCATGAACTCCTGGCCATGCGTGATGTCTTCAAGGTAGGCGGCAATGACCCTGGTATTGGTATCCCCGCCCAGGTTCTCCATAAAATCAACTTCGTTCATGACCGCTTTGTTGCCGATTGAGGCTATCAGCGAAAAACCGATACGGTTATTCTGCGCCCAGTCCTGCATAGCGGCTATCAGCGCACCGGACTGGGATACGAGCGCAATGTGCCCGGGCTCACCGATGCCCTGGCCGAATGAGGCGTTCAATTTGGCCCAGGGATTGATGATCCCGAGGCAATTGGGTCCCAGCAGCGTGATTTTATTTTCGCGGGCGATCTGGACCATTTCCTGCTGCATTTTTTTGCCGGCCTCATCGCTTTCGCCGAACCCCGCGGTAATGATGATGACGGCATGGACGCCCTTTCCGGCGCATTCTTTAAGCGTTGGAATAACGATATCGCGTTTTATTATGATGATCGCCAGATCGATGGCTTCGGGAATGTCCGCAAGCTTAGCGTAGCACCTCAGCCCGCAAATTTCTTGTGCCGTGGGGTTGACCGGAAAAATTTTCCCTTCATATTTCCCGGAGGCCAGATTGCTGAGGACCGAGTAGCCGACCTTCTGGGTATTATTTGAAGCGCCGATGACCGCGATGGAGCGCGGTTGGGTCAATTGAGGGTAGCTCATTATGGCCGTGAATCCTTCAGGATCATTGGTGTAATGGCAACAAAATATACATCATGCCTCCGCCATTCTCTCGCGTGGAAAGCAGGGATCCGGGGTCTTTTATATAGTGATTTCAGACGATGCGCCGCTATCGGAACCCGGATGCCGGCTGCCGCCGGCATCCGATCGCCGATTCCTGTTTACCCGCCTGTCCCGATTAAGTATTTTACTCCCTGTTCAGGAAACATGCCGTGCGCGGCAGGCGCAAAGGCCGACGGCGAATGCGTTATTAAACTGTATATCGGTGTTCGGATAAAATCAAGCATCCGGAAGGATTGATATCCATGAAGGACTCCGCATCCCTTCCTGTTCCGATATCGGCAAAGCGCGTGCTTATCGTCGACGACGAGCCGTCGGTCGTGGCGTTTCTGGATGAAGCGCTCAAGGACCGCTATGATACCGTAACCGCGGGCACGGGAAAAGCCGCTACCGCGCTCATCGAGAAGCAGGTGTTTGATATCCTGGTCATCGACCTGGTGCTGCCCGATATGACGGGCATTGACATTCTGAAAATCGCCAAAGCGAAAGACGAATTCGTCGAAGTAATCATCATCACCGGCTACGCGTCGCTTGGTTCCGCGGCCGACGCCATCAACCGCGGCGCATCCTCGTACCTGATAAAACCGCTGCAACTGGACGAATTCATCCAGCAGATCGATCGGGCCGCGGCCAACCGCACGTTCCATCTTAAAAGCCTTATGCTCATGGACAATGTGAATGTCATGACGCCGGACGTCAAGGACCACGTGCATGATATCACAACGCTCTACCGCTATTCGCGGCGGCTCCTCCTGTCCATGGAATTTCCCGAAATCCTGCAGATCGTTTTGCAGGACGTCAATGAACGGGCCAATGCCTATTTCTGCGCCGTGGGCGTCAATTTCCTCGATTTCGCCGAGATGTTCGCCATGCCCCGCTTCGGCCCGGCCGACGAACAGCGCATCCGGGAACTGCTGATACGGCACTGGGCCGGCGCGTTTGATATCCTGGACCGCGCCAAATTCGAGGAAAACGCAATTATCCTCTCGCTCTTCGACGGCTTGAAGGGCGAAAGCAACGAGCCAAAGACAATCAAGACCGTACCAATTCCCATGATCGTAAAAGGCCGCACCATCGGTTCACTGACCATTTTCATGGATGCCGGCGTCCCATTCGCCGAGGGTGAATACAATTTCCTGTATGTCTATACTTCACTGATTTCGGCGCTCATCGAGCACGCCTATATGGACATGCAGGCCCAGCTTTTAGCCAAGACCGACAGCCTGACCGGCATCGCGAACTATCGCATGTTCCACGAAACGCTCGATCGAGAAATATCGCGCTCCAACCGGATGCATATCGGCTTTGCCCTGGTGCTTATGGACCTGGATGACTTTAAAAAGATCAACGATACCCATGGCCATCTGGCCGGCAATGATGTGCTGAAAGACATATCCCACCGCATCAGCGCCATGATCCGCAAGCAGGACCAGTTTGCCCGATACGGCGGTGAGGAGTTTGCGCTGTTGCTGCCGGATACGGCCGCCGAAGGCGCGCTGATACTGGCCGAACGGATCCGGCAGGAGATCGCGGCAGGCCGGCTTTCGTGGGGGCATCATGAGATCGCCTATACCGTGAGTATGGGGATCGCATGCTATCATGGCGACACATCGCAACCAAAGGACATCCTGATAGCCAACGCCGACCGTGCGCTGTATCTTTCGAAAAGCAAAGGCAAAAATTGCGTGACGGTTGCGTGACGCGGGAGTTCAAGAGTTCAAGAGTTCAGGAGTTCAGGAGTTCAGGAGTTCACGAGTTCAATGGCGGCAGTTGGAAGGAACGGCTAATCTCCGATGGTTTGATGATTCGAGAGTTCTGAACTTCGCTATTCGACATTCGGAGCCTGCCCTGAGCGCTGCGACGCATTGAGCCATGCCGAAATGTCGAAGGGTTCGTTATTCGAAATTGTTTTTAAGGATTTACCGCATTCATGCTTTCTTTCCGCCTGCGTCTTCTGCTTGCCTTTTACAGCCTTGCGCTCTGGGCAGGGCGCCGCATCATTCCGCTGGTCACCACGCGCCATGCACGCGAATCATGGGACTTTGCCGAACGCATCGCCGCAAGCAAAGCGCAGCATATCTCATCCGTTCCCGCCGGCGGCGCCACCTGGGTCCATGCCGCCTCGCTGGGTGAAGCAAAGCTGGTCGTGCGGTTCCTTGAGTTTCTCAAACGCAAACATCCTGACGACCGGTATCTGCTGACGGCGACAACGCGCGCGGGGGTCGATTTTCTTAAGACCGTCACCGGCCACCGGATCGTGGCATGCCGTTTCCTGCCGCTCGATTCCGTCCGACTTATGAAAGCCATGCTCGAATCATACTCCGTCACCCGTTTATGGCTCATGGAAACCGAATTGTGGCCCAACCTTCTCCTGTCATGCGTAAAAAAAGAAATCCCGGTGGGCATTATTAATGGCCGGCTGGAAGAAAAATCGTTCGGTTTTTACCATGGTCTCAAGTCCCTTTTCGAGCCGCTGTTCCGGCACCTTTCCCCGGTCTTTGCGCAGAACGATGCGTATGCGGAACGGTTCATCGAAATGGGCGTTGCCCAGCAATCTATTCATGTGACGGGCAATCTTAAAAGCTGTATTGAAATATCCGTGCCGTCACCTTCGGAACGGGCCGCCTTGCGCAGCCGTCTTGCGATCGCGGACCAGGACCTGGTTGTCGTGGCCGGGTGCGTGCACCCCGGTGAAGGCGACATCGTCCGCAAGGCCTTTTCCCTGTTGCGCGCCAAGGGCATGATGATCAAAATGATCGTTGTGCCCCGGCATCTCAAAGCTACGACGCAGATCCTGGAGGAGCTAGGTGACGATGCGTTGCATCTGACCGATGCCGCGAGCGATAAGCCGTTTGACATATGCGCAATTGAAAAGATCGGCATACTCGACGCCATGTATCGCCTGTGCGACGCGGCGTTCGTTGGCGGAACGTTTGTTCCGGTAGGCGGGCATAATGTCTGGGAGCCGGCCCGGTACGGCGTGCCCGTGATCTTCGGCCCGGATTACCATACGCAAATCGAGGGCTGCATGATGCTCATCAAGGCCGACGTGGGGTTTACCATATCGAACGCCGAGCAGCTTGCCCGTCAAATCGCGCGTCTTTTAGGCGACGGCCGGCCGGTGTTTCTTTCCGCGCGCAGCGATTTCGTGGAAACCATGAAGCAACATACTCTGGAAATCGAGCATCTGATTCCATGAACCGGGCAGCAACCCAGATCGACGCCATCGTTCCCGTTACCTTGATATGCGGTGATGATTCGATAGGCCGCGAAACGGCGCGCCGCCGTATCGTCGATATGATTGCCGCACGCGCGGGGAATGCGGCGGAGTTCATCTTTGATTCCGCATCACAGTCGCTCGATGAATTTCTGGCGGCGCGCATCACCTATTCGCTTTTCGCCGAAGCGCGCGTTTTCCATCTACGGCATGCGCAGCAACTTGCGGATGCGGAACTCAAAGCGCTTGCCGGCGCAATTCAGACCGCCGAAATCCCGGATACCTGTCTGATCATCGAAGCCGATGTACCCGCCAAAAGCAAGGACACTCCCGAGCGCTTCAGCAAATTCGCCGCGTCGGTCGCCAGATCCGCGCAAAAATTTTCCGAAACCTTCCAGGTCATCGAATTCCTCCGGCCGCGGGAATGGGAACTTCCCCAATGGCTGATGGACAATACGCCGCGCCTGTTCGGCCGCTCAATTGGCAAAAGGGAAGCGGAACTGCTCATTGATCTTGCCGGCGACGACCTCCTGGTCCTGTACAGCGAGTTGCAGAAGATCGATCTGCATCTGCCGCCAAAAAAAGCAATCAATCGCGAAATCATAGAAGAAATCACGGGCGCTACGCGGTCTGCTTCGCCCTATGAACTGGCAGACGCATTGGGAAATAAAAACCTGCCGCGCGCGCTCGAAATCATCGAAGCGATCTTTGCTGAATCCTTTTCCGCGCCGCAGCATATCGCCGTTCTGTTCCGCCATTTCTGGGCGCTCTTTCGGATCCGACAATTCGCGGCGCTTTATCGCGACGATATGCAAATGTTCATTCGGCCCGCCGGCCGCGAAAAACAGAATGAAATCGCCATGCGGATCGGCATTTTCGCCGGCATACTGCGCGAAAACCAGAAGAACCGGGTATATCCGGCTGTCATCAAATCCGGCGTTGTGGACCAGGCCCGGTTGTTTACGGATGATCAACTCAAACGGATCTTCCGCTGGCTGCATGCGTATGATCTCGGGATTAAAACCGGGCGCGCGGAACCGGACAAGGCGTCATTGCAGCTGCTATGCTATAAGATCGCGAGGGCCGGGGCGCAGGCGGTATCGTAGGGCATTGCAGTTATCTTCCCCCACCGGAAACCCTCGGGATGGTGGGATTGGATTTCGGATTTCGGATTTCGGATTTCGGATTTCGGATTTCGGATTTCGGATTTCGGATTTCGGATTTCCGGGAATACCGGATTGGAACGCATTATGCGCTATTTCTTTCGCGTTGAATACGATGGCGCCGGCTTTGGCGGATGGCAGAAGCAGAAGAACGCGCCCGGGGTTCAGGAAGCCGTCGAAAATGCGTTCGGCACCATACTGCGGCGCCAATGCACGATCATCGGCGCCGGCCGCACGGATGCGGGCGTGCATGCTCGCGGCCAGGGCGCGCATATTGAAGTCCCCGCGACTCTTGATATCCAGAAAACAATTGCGGGCGTCAATGCCGTACTCCCCGATGCCGTGGCCATCTACGATCTCAAACCGGTCGACGACCGGTTTCACGCGCGCTATTCCGCGATGCGGCGGCGCTACGAATATTGCATGACCGAGCGCAAAAGCCCGCTCTGGCGCCATCGTGCCTGGTGCCTGCGCCAGCGCCCGGACTGGGAGCGCGTTTGCCGCAACATCCCCGCGCTCCTGGGTGCGCATGACTTTTCGGCATTCTGCGCATCGGGGACCACCACCCGCACCACGCGCTGCACGGTCTTTGACTCGGGGATAACGCGGCGCGAGGGGCTTTACGTATTTTATATTGAAGCGGACCGGTACATTTACAAAATGGTCCGTTCCCTGGTCGGCACGCTTGTCGATATCGGACGCGGGAGACTCGACGACACCATGGAATCGATACTTGCGTCGCGTAAACGCGACCGCGTGGGCGAAACCGCGCCGCCATGGGGGCTGGTGCTCGATCGCGTAACCTATCCAGGAGAGCTATGATCCGCCGGAAGCAGGGCGGCAAGGCCGCACTCTATATCCTTTATTTGATTATCGGCCTTATTGCCGGGGCCGTCATCGGCGGCCAGACGATTCGCATGCTGTATAGCCGGGGCGTTGCGGCGTCTGAAAAGCAGGCCGTCAATCAACAGACCGCGGCCGCTTCCGCGGCGGCGGCCCCCTCGGACAACGATGCGTTGATCTCTCGCCGCAACGCCATTGTGCGGGCAACGGAGCAGGCTTCCTCCTGCGTGGTGGGCGTCGTAGTCACCCAGGTGCAGGTCGTGCGCAATCCATATTACTTTGGCGACTTTTTCGATCTTTTTTTCGAGCCCAATCTTATCGCGCGCCCGGTTGAAAGCATGGGCTCGGGCATCATCATCTCCGCCGACGGGCTCATCCTTACCAATTTCCATGTTGTCGACGGCGCGCAAAAGCTGTTCGTTGATCTTCCCGCGGGAAAAGAGGTTGAAGGCAAAATCGTAGGCGTGGATCCGGCAACGGACCTTGCCCTGGTGCGGATTGCGGGAGACGGCTATCCGGCGGCAAGGCTCGGAAATTCGGACAGCCTGCTGATCGGCGAATGGTCCATTGCCATCGGCAATCCCTTCGGTTTTCTCATCAACGACGCGCACCCTTCGGTGACCGTGGGCGTGATCAGCGCGGTCAACCGGAATTTCGCGCCCAGCGAAGGCACGGTGTACCAGAACATGATCCAGACGGATGCGGCGATCAACCCGGGCAATTCGGGCGGCCCGCTGATCAATGCCGAAGGAGAAGTGATCGGCATCAACACCTTTATCTTTACTTCTAATAAAAGCAACAAAGGGTCCATCGGCATCGGCTTTGCGATCCCCATCAACCGCGCCAAGCGTATCGTCCATGAGCTCGTGACGTATGGGAAGCGCCGTCCCATATGGACCGGCATTTTCGGAAGCAACCTGGACCGTTCCGTGGCGATGGCGCTCGGGTACGACCGCACCTGGGGCGTGGTGATCACTGATATCGCCAAAAACAGTCCCGGCGACGTGGCCGGCCTAGCGGCGGGCGATATCATCGTGCGCATGGACCATACGCGCATCTATTCGATGGCGGATTTCGAAGGATTGTGGGCGGACTGCTATGTCGGCGACGTGGTGGAGGTGCAGTATGTCCGAAAAGGCAAGGAGCTGCGCACGAGCATGCTGCTCAAGGCGATGCCGGAACGATAGCGGCGCGCCGGCCGCCGTCTTTTCCGACGGCGGAAAATACTATTTTATGCATATCGTCAAAGAAGGACAGCCATGGCCATCATTCTCAAGGAAAAATCTCCACGCTCATCCTGATCGTCATCGTGGGCTTGCTTATCGGTTCCTATTGCAATTATCTCCTCCTGCTCATACCGGGAGAAAACGTCATCAAGACGCTCTTTGCCTACAACATCGGCTTCGGCGTCGGCTTTCCTTCCCCGCTGGTCATCGACCTGTATGCGATCAAATTCCAGTTGGGCCTGCAGATGAAATTCACGCCCATGTCGATCCTGGGGGTGCTGATAAGCCTGTATTTTTTCAGGTGGTATAAGTAAACCTGTAGTACGAGCGGCCCGTACGCTATCCGACCATGCCATTCTTTTCTTCTCCCATAGCAGACATAGCCGCGAAAATCCGCCGCAACGAACTGAAATCCGCCGATGTCGTTGCGCAGTCGCTTGACGCCATCAAAAAGCGCGACGCCGGAATCCGTGCGTTCATCTCCGTGCAGGCCGACGCTGCCATGGCGTGCGCGGAAAGGATCGATGCGCTGCCGCCGTCCGAAAAAGCCGCCATGCCGCTTGCGGGCATTCCCATTGGCGTCAAAGACAACATCTGCACGGCGGGCGTTCCCACGACCTGCGGATCGCGCATGCTCGAAAACTTCAAGCCGCCCTATAACGCCGCGGTGGTTGAAGCGATCGAAAGAGCCGGCGCCGTCATCGTCGGCAAAACCAACCTGGACGAATTTGCCATGGGGTCAAGCACGGAAAGCTCCTTTTTCGGCGCAACGAAAAACCCGCATGACCCGGACCGGATCCCCGGCGGGTCCAGCGGCGGCAGCGCCGCGGCGGTGGCGGCGGGGCTGACGCCCATTGCCCTCGGCTCGGACACCGGCGGTTCTATCCGTCAACCAGCCGGTCATTGCGGCGTTATCGGCCTCAAGCCGACCTACGGCCGCGTCTCGCGGTACGGGCTGGTCGCCTTCGCATCGTCGCTCGACCAGATCGGCCCGTTCGGCACGGACATACGCGATGCGGGACTGCTGCTTTCCGTGATATCGGCGCCGGACAGCCGCGACTCCACCAACGGCCAGAGGCCGTTTCACGACGATTTGGCGCTCTATTCCGGCGGTCCGAAGGGCATGACCATCGGCGTTCCCCGCGAATATTTCGGCGATGGGCTTTCCGGCGAGGTGCGCGCCGCCATCGACGCCGCGAAAGCCGCGCTTGCGGAACGCGGCGCGCGTTGCATCGATATTTCGCTCCCTAATCTCCGGCATGCCATTGCCTCCTACTATATCATCTGCACGGCCGAGGCTTCGTCCAACCTGGCGCGCTACGACGGCGTCAAGTATGGATACCGCGCGCCGGGCGCCGCGTCGCTGCTCGATATGTACGAGACCACGCGCCAGCAGGGCTTTGGCGCGGAAGTCAAACGGCGCATCATGCTGGGCACCTATGTATTGTCGGCGGGCTACTACGACGCCTATTACCTTAAAGCGGCCCGGGTCCGCACGCTCATCGCGCGCGATTTCGAACAGGCGTTTACACAATGCGATGCCGTTATTTCCCCGGTCTCCCCCACGCCGGCTTTTCGCCTGGGCGAAAAATGCGACGATCCGCTCCAGATGTACCTCGGCGACATCTACACCGTGTCCGCCAATCTGGCCGGCATTCCCGGCATCAGCATTCCCTGCGGGGAGCATGCCGGCCTGCCGATCGGCGTGCAGTTCATGGCGCCCCAATGGCGGGAAGACACGCTCATGCGCGTGGGCGCGGCCGTGCAGGCATGGACGCACGGGGCGTGAATCGCCATGCGCGCGGCGATGCTGTTCTGCCTGATTTCGCTTCTATGCGGTTGTTCCTCCTCCATACGCTATTCGCGCGCGCCCCTGAACATGCCGCCGCATTACCGCGTTCATTCTTCGGCGCAACAGCCGGGGGACTCCATTGCCGCGGGACATCAATCCGGCGCCACCGCTGATGAGGATCGTCTCCTGGCGATCATTAAATCCTATCTGGGCACGCCTTACCGGCGGGGCGGCATGGACCGTACCGGCATGGATTGTTCGGGATTCGTCTGTGTTGTCTATCGGGAATACGACGGTCGCGCGCTGCCCCGCCGGAGCGGCGACATGGCCCGCGTCGGCACGCCGCTGCCGCTATCCGATGCGCGCATCGGCGATTGTATATTTTTCAGGGACGGTATGTTCAATCGCATCAACCATGTGGGGATATATATCGGCGCGTCGCGATTCGCGCATGCGTCAAGCTCCAGCGGCGTCATCATCAGCTCGCTGGACGACGAATTTTATCAACGGCATTGTGCCTTTTTGCGGAGGCTATAAACCATGATTATCTCCTATGCCGGTGAACCCGGGGCTTTTTCGGAACTCGCGGCCGTGGAATACTGCGGGACACGGGCCACAGCGGCGCCCGTGCCCGACTTTGACGCGGTTTTCAGGGCGGTGAGCGCGCGCCGGGCCGACATGGGCATCGTGCCCATAGAAAATTCCCTTGCCGGCAGCATCCACCAGAATTACGATCTGCTCCTGGAGCACCGGCTGTACATCACCGGCGAAATAAGCCTGCGAATCGCCCATTATCTGATTGCCAACAAGGGCGCGGCGATAGGCGATATCAGGCGCATCTATTCGCACCCGCAGGCGCTTGCCCAATGCAAAAAACATCTGCGATCGTTCCGGCGCGCCGAGATCATTCCGGTATCAAGCACCGCGGGCGCGGTCAAGAAAATCCGCGACGAACGGATGCTCGACGCGGCCGCCATCGGTTCCCTGCAGGCCGTCATGGATTATAAGATGGCGGTGCTGGCGCGCAACATAGAAGATAACGAACTCAATACGACGCGCTTTATCGTGCTGTCCCGCACGCCGATCGCGCGCGCCGCCCGTTCCCCGGCCCCCGCCAAGACGTCGATCTTGTTCTCCACGAAAAACGCTCCTGGCGCGCTCTTCAGGGCCTTGTCGGTTTTCGCTTTGCGCGACATCAACCTGCTCAAGATCGAATCTCGGCCGGTGATGACCGGAAAATTCGAATACCGGTTTTATCTTGATTTTTCGGGAAACCACTGGGAAGAGCGCCAGAAAAACGCGCTCAACCATCTGCGGGAAATCACATCGCTCTACCGGCTGCTGGGATCCTATCCGGTGGGCCGCGACGTGCTGCCGGAATACCGGAAACGATAAGCCGTCCGCTACCGGTCGCTTATCCGGAATTCGGGGCTCCATCCATAATATCCGCGATTGTCAATCAACTTTACCCGGAAACCAGCGCCGGCGCCCCAGACGGCGGGGATTGAATCGGCACGATCGTACCATCGGATATCGCCGGTCGTGTCCGCAACCGGTCCCTCACCGAACCGCGCGATAAAGGTGCTGGCGCGATAGAGATCAATCCGCATCGAGTCGGCCCCGTTTTTAAGCCAGGAGACCCGGGCTTTCGTATTCCCGATAGTCCAGGATGTCGTTGAATCGGGCGCGATCACCGATATCCGGCGCAGTGAATCGGTGCGTACTTCGAAATAATCGCTATAGCCGTAATATCCTTTGTTGTCCATCACTTTGACGCGGAAATCAGCGCCCTCTCCCCAGGAAGCGGAGATGCCGGCGGACCGAACCAGCGAATCGGCAATGGTCCATCCGTCACCGAACTCACCGATCAGGGTCGTGCCGCGATAGAGGACCGCGTGCGCGCTGTCACCGAGCGTATCGCTCCAGCGGACCGGCACGTTGATCATGCCGGCATACAACACATCGCCGGAATCGGGTGACGTCACGAGAAGCTGCGCCAGCGAATCCTGCAGGATAACGAAAGGCCCGCTCCAGCCGAAATTGCCGAGAGAATCGATTACTTTGAGCCGGTAATTTCCTCCGGGCGTCCACAGGGCCGGGACCGGATCGGACCGCACGATGACATTCGTGCTGTCAACATTTCTCCATTCGAAAAACGAGCTTACAAGCTGGCCGTTGCGATAGAGGTCGGCCTTGACGCGCGGCCCGAATTCGCCGGATATGTGCACGGACACAAACGTCTTTCCCGTATACCATCGCGTGGTTGAATCGGGCTCGATCACCGTTATCCGGGCCGTCGTATCGCCGGCGATGCGAAACCGGTCACTAAATCCGAACCGGCCTGTCTTATCGTAAATCTTCACCCGGTAGCCCCCCCCCGTGTCCCAGGAAAACGGGAGAATGCTGTCGCGCACATAGTGCGAATCCTTGCGCACCCACCCGAAAATTTTCTGGACGAACAGTGTGTCTCCTCTATACAGGTCCGCCGCGACGCTGTCGCGTGCGCCGGTCCAGCTGAAGCTGATGCCGGTCTGGTGCCGGCGCCACACGGTGTAGGCCGCGGGGTCGATCACGTTGATGGAATCGAGCGTATCGGCGATGATCTTGAACATCCGGCTGTAGCCGAAATTGTTGTTGGCATCGGTGATCTTGAGCTGGTATCCGGTCCCCGTGCCCACCGAGGACGGCAGGAACGTTTTCGCGATAAAGCCGCCGGTATTGTCGGTGGAATCCACGATATTCATGATCATGCTTTCGTTCTTGTAAAGATCGATCCGCACCTTTTTTCCCGCGGTGGGATACCAATAAATGATCTGACCCGATTGACCGTGTTTCCACACCGTGGCCGTATCGGGCCGGGTGACCCTGACCAGTTCGCCCAGTTCGGCGGTGATTTCAAACTGCCGGCTCCAGCCGTAATAGCCCTTATTGTCAAGGATTTGAAGCTGGAACCCTTTGCCGGACCCCCAGCCGTATTGGACGGTCTTCTGGGCATTATAGACGCCGCTGTTGGGGGCCATCCTGTCGAGGAACGGGCACACGAACTGGCCGTTCTGATAAAGATTGATCATGGCGCTGTCGCCGGCCCGAACACCCACGGACCAGATGATATCGGTTGTATATTGCCCATGCTTCCACAAGACGGAATTGTCCGGTTTCTGCACGATGATCGTGGCCAGCGAATCCGCCCGCACGCGGAACTTTTTGCTCCATCCCGTGTGACCGGCCCGGTCAATGATCTGGATCTGGTAGTTGTCCGTTGCGTCCCAATCGGACGGAATTGCTTTTATGCCGTGGAAGAACCGGTCGTTTTCGGTCCATGCAGGGAAAAAATCTATATACTGGCCATCCTCGTACAGACGGATCTGCACGCTGTCGCCCACAGCGCTGTCCCAGGTGATGGTATCGCAAAAATGCCAGTACTGCCAGACGGTGTTCGAATCGGGCTTGATCACGCGGATGGTATTGGTCGATGCCGGGCAGGTCACGCATGGCGGACATTCCTGCGTTTGTATATTGCGGGTGCATGATGCGAAATAAAGCATTGCGGCTGATAGGATCGCCGCGACTGCGAAAAACCGTTTGTTCATGGGTCTGTTCCTTCGTGCGGCAGGGGAAAAACCGCGTGTTAATGCAAAATAAGTTATTTTATCCATCTCTTATTACGAATACGATATGAAAATCTTGAAAACCGGCCTCAAAATCATCATCGGCATCCTGCTGACCTATGCCGTTGTCTTCTCCATTGCTGGAACAATACTGCTGATCTGGTTGACAGTCCAGATCACCACGCCCATCAATCAGGTCAAGTATCTGATCATCAATAATCCTCGCGCGACCTCGTATATGTCCGCATATGGCAAGGCGCTCAAGGCGGCCGGCGACACTCTCCCATTGTCCCAGCGATTCGTCCCCCTGGATTCCATACCTTCCGCGCTCATCAACTGCGTGATCGCCTCGGAAGACGATGCCTTTTATATCCACCCCGGGTTTGATATCAACGCCATCCTTGCCGCGTTCGAACGCAACCGCGCGCAGAATAAAATCATCCTTGGCGGCAGCACCATTACGCAACAACTGGCTAAAAACCTCTTTCTATCCAATGAACGCACCTTCGACCGGAAATACCGCGAAGTTCTCTATACACTCCTTTTAGAAAAATACCTCGGAAAAAAACGCATCCTGGAACTCTATCTCAACTATGCCCAATGGGGCAAACGGGTGTTCGGCTGCGAATCGGCCGCGCAATACCATTTCCACAAGCCGTGCGCGAAATTGACGTTCTGGGAATCAACGCGGCTTGCCGCCATTCTGGCAAAGCCCGAAAAGGCCAACCCGCAGTCCGAAGAGAGCCAGTTCATCGCCAAACGCCTGCAGACCATCGCCGACAATCTCCTGCTGCACGGCGAAATCAGCGAATCGACCTACACCGCAATGACCGGACATGAACCGCCGGTGCGGGATACATCGGAGCAGACGGCGATCGATACCGTGCCGCGAAATCGCGCAAAAGGGAAATAGCGGAAAACAACCGAAATTTAAAATCCGAAATCCGAAACCCGAAATCCGAAACAAATTCGAAATTCGAAACAGCAAAATTCAAAACGGGAACCGATCACCCCGATATAATGGATGCACATACGATACATGCGTTGATGACCGGATTTCCGCCCTTTGATCGCAGCGCCCATTATGCCTTCCGGCTCCGACAGCACTTTCGGACCATCCGCCGCGAAATCCGCTTTTTTGCTTGAATAAAAGGCAAGTTCGTGGGATAATGAATGCGCTCCAGAAGAATCTGATTTCCCTCCGAAAGAAAGCGTTGTTATGCGTATGCTTTCTTTGAT
>Ga0315279_10002971_pt1 | contig 24405 bp, 21 predicted proteins | sample YL17G06_20_MG_FD_203694 | JGI IMG/M metagenome (GOLD analysis project Ga0315279, IMG submission 203694) | Sediment microbial communities from Yellowstone Lake, YNP, Wyoming, USA - YL17G06_20 | ecosystem: Environmental > Aquatic > Freshwater > Lake > Sediment | place: USA: Wyoming | collected...
CATGTTCGCTTTTTCACGAGAAACGTATATGGCCAGAAGCCTCAAGGATAAGAGTTTTCATGCTTGTTCCAGGCGCAGAGTTCCCACACTTCTGCGCCCAATGCGAGGACTATCCATGTGTGAAAGCTTGTCCAGTCAAAGCACTGTCAATAAGCAAGAAAACTGGCGCTGTCTTGGTGAAAGCCAAAGCTTGTACCACATGTGGAAAATGCATAACTGCCTGCCCAGGCGGAATTCCACACATACACCCAACGGAGAAGTATGCTGTAATCTGCGACCTGTGCAACGGCCACCCTCAATGCGTAAAGGTCTGCCAAGAGGGCGGATGGAATGTTCTCAAAAAGGTTCCAAGAAGAGAACATGCTTTCAAACTTTATGCGCGCACCCCAGAGGAAACAACAAGAGACTTAGCTACTAGATTTTATGGTGAACAAGCGGAGGAATTCCTATGATCCTAGGATATGCGGGGAAGTTTCTCGAAGTCAATCTTTCAACGGGAGAAATCAAGAAGATAGCGTTTGCCGATGAGATTTTGAAGGACTACGTGGGCGGTAGAGGTTTAGCCACAAGAATCCTCTGGGATAGGCTGGGCAGCAAGTGGGAAACAATAGACCCTCTGGGACCAGAGAACATACTTCTATTCTTGACAGGTCCATTGACAGGATTCTTCCCAGGCGGCAGAACATGTGTATCGGCCAAGTCTCCGCAAAGCAACGGCGTGGTGGGCTCAACAGTCGGCGGAGAATTCGGAGTGGAGCTAAGATGCGCCGGCTATGATGGTGTAATCATCACCGGCGAATCAAAGAAACCCGTTTACATATTCATCAAAGACTCTGAAGTCGAAATCAGAGACGCATCCCACGTTTGGGGCAAGGATGCAAAGCAAACACTCAAGATTCTCACCAAAGAATGCAGAGAACTGCTGAAGAGACGTCATCCACAATACGGCGAATGGAGAGAACCCGCAACATTGTACATTGGTCCAGCTGGGGAATACAAGGTGCGCACGGCAATTGTTGCAGCCAAGTGGACGCATGCTGCTGGATATGGTGGTTATGGCGCGGTTATGGGTTCAAAGAAGCTCAAAGCTATAGCTGCAAAGGGCACGGGACCATTGCCCGAGGTAGCTGACACGAGCAAAGTGAAAAGACTCATCCAAAAGGTATGCGATAACGCCTATGAAAATGAACTCTGGAGGCGCTGGGGAACGGGCGGAGGCGGCTACGAAGTAGGTGCAAAATCCAGCTCTGAACCTGTCCGAAACTGGCAGGACGAATGGCATGACGAGCGAAGCTTCGGAGTAGATCAGTTCGAGGATAGAGTTTGGATAAAACAGTCTTGGAGCGACTTTGGCTGTCCAACTTGCTGCTTGAAAGTGGCTATGGTGAAGACTGGAAGATTCAAAGGAGCAATAACGGACAATCCAGACTACGAGCTGCAAGCCTACTTGGGACCTAATTTGGGGATTTTCACGCCAGAAGGAAATGTATTTCTCGCGTCTGTCATTGACGATTTGGGTTTGTGTGGCATTCAAACTGGGAATGTGCTGGGTTTTGCGGCTGAGCTTTTCCAAAGGGGAATACTGACGAAGAAAGACTTGGACGGCATCGAGCTTCAGTGGGGGAATGCTGAAGCCTTTGCAGCATTAGCCAAAAAAATTGCTTTCCGAGAGGGTGTCGGCAATCTATTAGCAGAAGGAACCTATCGTGCCGCGTTAGAGATTAGTGAAATCAAGAGAAAAGATGTGATGCAGTATGTGGTGCATGCTAAGGGAATAGGCATTGGCGCTCACGGAATCAGAAGTGGTAAGGACTATCCTGAGATTATCTCTTACGCATGTTCAGTTCAAGGCGGAGACCACACATCAACAACAGGGCTACCCATAGATGGGTCCAGCAGCGAAGTCTGGGAGATTTTCAACGATTCAGGAGTCTACTGCAACTTCAACAGCTTCGGTGTGTCCCGCAAGGTCCGATTCGGCTTATACAACGCAGTTACAGGCTTGGAGTTGGCGCCTGAAGAATGGGCAAAAACCAAGGCATTAAGAATACTGCAGCTACAGAGAGCAATGCTTCTGCTTGGTGGACCAGACCTGAAGTGGAATCCGAAAACAGATGATGCCAACCCGCCCAGATTCTATGAGCCCCTACCGTCTGGACCATACAAAGGAAAGAGTGCTGACAAAGTCAGAGTCGAAGAGGACAAGAAAAAATACTATGAAGAAGCAGGCTGGGATGCAAACGGCATACCTGAGGCAAAAACTCTCAAAAGACTCGGACTCGAAGACGTTAGCAAGGCTCTAGAAAAACTACGCCACTGAGGAAATAAGACGCTCAAGTCAATGCTTAAATAATGAAGTCTCATACTCTTTACGTAATTTAACATTCAGGAAGTGAAAAAAGTTGAGCGAACAGAAAAAGTGGGCTGAGAAATTGAGTTCTCAATGTGGTTTGAGTTCAGCGTTCCTCAATTCGGTTTTGGAAGAGCTAAGCGAGAGCTGCTATGGTGATGCAGCAACTTCAAAGACCGTTATTGAAGAACTCACTATGAGCTGCCACATGAATGAAGCCGAACTAAGAAAATTTGTCGGTAGCGTCTCAAAAAGCTGTCCTATGGACGCAAAGAAACTCAAGAGCGAAGTCGTTAAAGCTGAGGGCAAGAAAGAGCTGGCATTCCAAGCCATATCCAAAGTGGGAGCAAGGCCAACTTAAGCCATTAGCTGAAGATACGAAAGATTAAGCCCCAAGCAATTCGCAGTGAACAGCAATCATAGCAAAAGATTGAAAAACAAGAGCAAAGAGGCAGGCATTTAGCAATATATGACCCTTGTTGGTGTGACGATTACTGACACTTTCTCATCCTTTGCTTCGAGAGGAACGCTATTGACAACCTGCAAATCATGAACAGAGGTTATGACAGGAATTCCACCAAAAACCTTCTTCAGAACGTTTATCTCCCTATCTCCATATCCTCTTCCCTTTCCAAGCCTATTGCCCATTAAGGTCAACAGCAACCGACCCCCACTCAACAATCAAATCTGGTCTCGGTATTTCTTGGGCGGTGACTGATTTTCCGTATTTGAAGGCGCCTCTTATAGTGGATGCATGGCCTTCGAAGCCTTTGGCCTCTTTTTGATCAACTATGATGTATCCGCTTTTCAGTTTCGGCGAAGCCATAACCAGAAGCTTTCCATCCAATAATGCATATTCCCTGATTTTCTGCTGAGTGTAGTCGGGGCTGGCAAAAACGACTCTGGCACTCTTCCATTCTGTTAAGCGTCTGACTTTGTCTACTGCCTTCTCAGAGCCAGAAAAATTCGGAATACGCCCAAAGCACGGGAGCGGGAATCTTGCCGCACCATCTGCTTCTAGCTTGGTCCAAATTCGCTTGCGAAGCCGTCTCTTGGCTGTCTTTACATCCATAGTTTTCCACTTGAACGGCAAGAGTGAAAAGAAGAAATAGGTTTTAGATTATGTGCAGTTCTTTTCCAATTTTCTCGAACGCGCCTATGGCAAAGTCCAAATCTTTCCTTGTCAATGCGGCATTCATGATCGTTCTGATTCGAGCCTTGTCCCGCGCAACCATCGGAAACACAATTGGCAAGGCAAACAAGCCTTCCTCAAAAAGCCTAGAGCTCAGTCTCTTTGCTACACTGCTTTCACCGACTATTACAGGCGTTATTGGGGTCTCACTGTTGCCTATGTTGAAGCCTAGATCTTTCATGGCTTTCTTGAAATATCGAGTGTGATCCCAAAGCGTGCGCACGTGCTGGGGCTCATTTTCCAAGACATCAATCGCCGCTATACATGCGGCAGCAACCGCAGGCGGATGCGACCCGCTGAGAAGCCAAGTTCGCGACTTATTGTAAGCAAAGTCTACTAGATCTCTTGAGCCTGAAACGTGACCGCCAACTACACCGAAAGCCTTCGAGAACGTGCCCATCTCAACGTGAACTCTGTCACGACCAAGCTTGAAGTGCGAGACGATTCCTCTTCCACCTTCGCCAAGCACGCCTTCCCCGTGAGCATCGTCAACATAAACCATCGCGCCGTGCTCCGCCGCCGCTTTGGCGACACCGTCTAGAGGAGCAATGTCGCCATCCATCGAGAACACTCCATCAGTAATTATTAAAATCCTCCTATATGGAGGATCGTGCTTATCTGCTTCTTCCAAAACACGGTGCAGGTCTGCAACATCCGAATGCTTGTAAACTGCTCTTTCAGCATGTGACAGCCTAACACCGTCAATTATGCTGCCATGATTGAGCTCGTCGCTTATAATGAGGTCGCCCTTGCCAGCCAACTGAGGAATCAGACCTGCGTTGGCTGCGAAGCCAGTCTGATAGACTAGCGAGGCCTCTGCATGTTTGAACCTTGCAAGCCGTCTTTCAAGCTCCATGTGGATATCCATGGTTCCTGCAATAGGTCGAACTGAACCGGAACCCGCGCCATGGGTCTGAACAGCCTTTGTTGCTGCTTCTTTCAGTTTAGGATGGTTGCTGAGGCCTAAGTAGTTGTTGGAACAGAACATCAAGACTTTCTTTCCGTCAACATTGCACCATGGCGTGCTTGGACCCTGTAGAATCCGGAGTTTCCAGTCAAGCTCGCTTTTTACCAGTTCTTCGTATTCTTCTCGTAAAAATGATGTTGGGTTCCGCATTTGCTTCAAACCTCTTCTCCCAGTTTCTCACTCATTCACTTAACTCTTTCTCGGTCCCTCAACCAAGTCTTTTGAACAGTTTCTCTATCATGTCCTTTGTCATCGCATGCAAATCAAAGGAAGGCTTCCAGCCCCAATCCTTGCGGGCTACGCTGTCGTCAATTGACATAGGCCATGAATCAGCTATTCTCTGTCTAAAATCGGGCTTGTAGTCGCATTTGAATTCTGGAATGTACTTTTTGATTTCAGCGGTTAGTTCGCCAGCTGAGAAGCTGACGCCAGCCACGTTGTAGCTGTCGTGGCGAGTGATTCTAGATGGGTCCGCTTCCATGAGATCCATCGTTGCTTTGATGCAGTCTGGCATGTACATCATGGGCAGAACAGTGTCTTCTCTCACGAAGCACGTGTAATGTTTATGCTTTATAGCTTCATAGAATATCGCCACGGCATAGTCTGTCGTTCCTCCGCCTGGAAGAACCTCACTGCTTATGATGCCAGGATAGCGCATGCTGCGAACGTCCAAGCCGTACTTGGCGAAATAGTAGTTGCATAACAGCTCGCCTGCTACTTTTGAGACACCATAGATGGTTTGGGGGATCAGGATTGTTTCTTGGGGTGTGTTGACGCGTGGTGCTGTGGGTCCGAATGCAGCTATTGAACTGGGCCAAAACACTCTGAGCAACTCAAGCTTCCTAGCAACCTCAAGAATGTTGTATAAGCTTCCCATGTTTATGGCCCAAGCGGCCTGCGGATTCTCTTCGCCTGTAGCAGATAGCACTGCCGCCAGATGATAGACCGTGTCAATATCATAATCCTTCAATGCCTCTTCGATTTCCTTTTCATTGTTGAGATCAACGCAAACAAATGGACCTGACCTAAGCAGGGCTTCGCTCGGCTTTCTCTTATGTCCTACAGCAACAACATTGTCGCCGCTGTATTTTTTCCGCAATTCCAAGGTTAGTTCTGATCCGATTTGGCCAGTAGAACCTGTTACAAGAATCTTTTTCATTATTTTGCGCATTGTCTGACTACTCCATTCTCCAATTTTTGTGGGCAAGGAATGTTAAAACGTTTGAGATATAAGAATTTTCGAGCAACTCCTTTCTGTTTCATGGCAAGTATTGTATTTTGTTCCTTTATCAAAGCATGGCAATTCGAAGTGCAGTATCAAAACAGTTTATAGCATGAAGTCAGGTCTTGTTTTTGATGAAAGTATGAAGTTGGGCTTCATCGTCAATCCGATTGCAGGCATGGGAGGCAAAGTTGGGCTGAAAGGAACAGACAACATCCTAAGAGACGCGATTGCCAAAGGAGCCCAACCAATAGCCCCTAAAAGGGCTACTGAATTTCTGCAAAAACTGAAAGAAAACATGCTGCGGAAGAATCTTGAAGTTTCGACTTGCCCTGGCATTATGGGCGAAGAGGAGGCGAAAGCTGCAGGTTTCAGTGTTCAAGTCTTGCCCATGGAAATCGGGAAAGAAACAAGCGCTGAAGACACCAAAACTGCGGTCAAGCTGTTGGTCAAAGCAAAGGTTGATTTAATCGTTTTCGTTGGGGGAGACGGCACGGCGAAAGACATTTTTGATGCTGTGCACTGTTTGAGAGAGGTCCCAGTTTTAGGTGTTCCTTCTGGGGTGAAGATGTATAGCGGGATTTTTGCAGTGAATCCTTCAGATGCCGTTGATGTTGTTTTGGCTTTTGCCGAGAGCCAAGCTGAACTGGAAGAGTTTGAGATCATGGATGCGGATGAGAAGGCTATTCGAGATGACGTTTTCAACGTTAAGCTTTACGGCTTCATGAAAGGACCATTCCTGCCTGCGCACATTCAGGGAAGCAAGCAGGTGAGCCCGGAAACGGTTGATGAGAAAGACAACCAGATGGCAATAGCGCGGTTCATAGTGGAAGAAATGCCTGCTCATGCAACTTGGATTCTGGGGCCGGGAACGACTGTTAAATGCATCGCAGAACTGCTCGGCATAGAAAAGACGGTGTTGGGTGTGGACATTTACAAGGGAGGAAAGGCCATCCTTGATGTGGACGAAGAGAGGATTTTAAAAGAGGTTGACGATTGGGAGAAAGCCTGGATTATTCTCTCGCCGATTGGACATCAGGGAATCTTGCTGGGTAGGGGAAATCAGCAGATAAGTCCCGAAATCATTAAACGCGTTGGAAGGGAGCGGATTCTGGTTGTGGCTACGAAGAACAAGCTTCATAGTATTGAGGGAAACGTATTGAGGGTTGACACTGGGGACGCGGAAATAGACGAGATGCTTAGAGGGTATGGCAGAGTTGTCACAGACTACAGGGAATGGCGACTAGTGCAAATTCAGTAGAGCCCCATTGAAGAGTCTTTGGGTCTCGGAGGCTCTACCCCCTCCCCTGCATATAGTTGTGAAGGTGTAGTGCGCGCTGAGATACTCTGAAACCTCTGATCAAGCCAATGCTACGTTTTTAAGCAACGTGAGCATAGCAGGTGGCATGACATTCGACGTTCAGTTCAGCCCAAGCTGGTACGTGCTTTTCTTCGCATTCCTCGTAGCCTGGCTGACGTTGACGATCGTGAGAAGAAAGCGCATAGAAAAGAAAGAAGCAAAAGAGCAGTTTATCCTAGGCCTTCTCGGATCATGCGCCCTACTGTCAATGGAGATCTTCGCCACATCAATGAACCTGTGGAATTATGTCCCCCGAAACTGGCCCGTAATACTGTGGCCCACCTACTTCGTAGCCATACTTTTTGGCTACCAGTTGCTTAGGCTCGTGGAAAGGTTCTTCTCCTAGCGCGCGCACACGGCAACCACTTGATGCCTGAGACTCAAAGAGAGAGAGAGTCACTGCAGGAACGTAGAAACCAGACTTTTCTGAATCTGCATCTAGCAGATGCAAGGCGAAGGTAAAGACTTGGACTTAGGCTCCGAACTTTGCGGTCTTGCCCAGCAGGTTCATCAGGATGGGCATTAGGTCCATGCCTCTTATTCTGTTAAGCCCGCCTGTGGCGCATGATCTTTCGTCGTATTCCATGACGTCGTCATAGCGGACGTATGGGCCTGTTATGGCGATTGGGACTGGGTCGCCTTCATGGTTGCCTGTGACTGTGGACGTGGTGTGATCAGCCGTCGCCGCCAAGTAAGTGGAATTCGGATCAATGTTATTGAGCAAATAACCTAGCATGCCGTCAATCTTCTCAATTATCTCAATCTTCTGTTTTACGTTGCCATCATGGCTGGCGACATCTGTTGCCTTCACATGTAATAGGACAAAATCACTGTTTCTCAACGTCTGAACCACTGCCCTAGCCTTAGCCAGGTAATTGGTTTGGGTTGTTCCTGTGGCTCCCTTGACATCTACGACTTTCATTCCAACAGTTTTGCAGACGCCTCTAACCAGTGGCGCGGCAGCTACACACGTAGCTTTGATAGCGTATATCTGTGAAAGAGCTTTCACATTAGGGATCGTGCCGACGCCTCTGCACAAGACCATATTCGCTGGCGGCAAGCGTCGTTTGGCTCTTTCTTCATTGACTGGATGGTTTCTCAGAACTTTCTGAAACTCATGCAACAGCTCGTTTGTAATTCTGGCAGTCAGCTTGGCCTCAGCACTGTTATCTAAGGGTTTTATGTCTGAAGCCTTTTCTCCAGTCTTTCCTGGGTCTGAATCGCTGACGGCTGTTGAAAGCTTTGGTCCGCGAATGCTGAGGACCGTGCGATGCTGAATGGTGCTTCTGAACAAGAATTTAGCGTTTGAAGGCTTTTTCAACTCGACTTTCTGCAAGCTCTCAGCAAGCTTGACTGCATCCTCATTAGCAATTCGGCCTGCACGCCTATCCAAAACAACTCCACTCTCATTCATGGTCGCGAAGTTGCATCTGAAGGCAACATCGCCAGGTAAGACTTTGACGCCTGAACCCAACGCTTCCAATGCTCCTCTTCCAGAATAGATTTTCAAGGCATCATAACCGAGCAAAGCAAAAGTGGCTGCGTCACTTCCAGGAGGCGTTCCAGGAGATATAGGATCAAGTATGCCGCAGATCCCGCTTTTCGCTATCTGGTTTAGTGAAGGTTTGCGGGCAACTTCTAAAGGTGTTCTCCAACCAAGCTCCTTTATCGGCCTATCAGCCATTCCATCCGCGATAACCAAAATCGCCTTCAATCTCAAACCACGCCATTCAAATTGAGGAAAGACACATTCAATTTAGATTATGTTCAGTTAAAACACTTACGCATGCTCAACAGAAGAGAAAATGTTTAATAGTTTCTTCCTTTACAGTGATGGGAAGTGGTTGAAGATGGGCGATTGCGTTCCACATTGCTGAATTCTCGGAACACTTAGCCCACATTAGAATCAGTTTTTCATTAGCGTTATATTCAACTACCAACGAACATTTGGAGAGATAAAAGATGTCAGACACGGGAATAACTGTCAAAAAATCTGAAGACTTCTCAGAATGGTACACGCAGACAGTGCTCAAATCAAGAATGGCTGATTATGCACCTGTAAAAGGCTGCATGATCTTCCGCGAGCACTCCTACGCCATCTGGGAAAAAATCCAAGAAATCTTCAACAAGAAAATAAAAGAAACAGGACACAGCAACGTCTATTTCCCACTCTTCATCCCCGAAAGCTTCCTCAAAAGCGAAGCCGAACACTTCCAAGGCTTCGTACCAGAAGTCGCATGGGTCACGCAAGGCGGAGACAGCCCACTCGAAGAAAAACTTGCCATACGGCCAACATCAGAAACCATCATGTACGCAACCTACGCAAAATGGATCAGAAGCTGGCGAGACCTGCCTATAAAGCTGAATCAATGGTGCAACGTCGTAAGATGGGAAACCAGAGCCACAAAACTGTTTCTGCGAACAAGAGAATTCCTCTGGCAAGAAGGCCACACCGCCCACGCAACCAAAGAAGAAGCAGACGAAGAAGTCACGACAATCCTTAACGCATACACAGACGTAATGGAAAACTACCTAGCCGTCCCAGTGCTTGCCGGAAAGAAAACTGAAATGGAAAAATTCGCAGGAGCACTCTACACAACAGCTGCAGAAGCCATGATGCCCGACGGAAAAGCCCTGCAGATGGGAACGTCACACCAACTTGGCCAGAACTTCTCAAAAGTCTTTGGCATAAAGTTCCTTGATCAAGAAGAGAAAGAACAATACGCTTGGCAAACATCATGGGGCTTCTCCACGCGAATGATAGGCGCTCTAATAATGGTGCACGGCGACGATAAAGGCCTAGTCTTGCCTCCGAAAGTTGCTCCAATACAAGTCGTAATAGTCCCAATCCCCTACAAGGGAGCTGAAGCAGAAGCAATAGCAGCTAAGGCCAAAGAACTCTTCGAGAAACTCAAGGAAAAAGGAATCGCAGTCGTTTTGGACGATCGACAAGAGTACACTCCGGGGTGGAAATTCAACGAATGGGAGTTGAAAGGCGTGCCAATAAGAATAGAGATCGGGCCAAGAGACATAAAACAAAAGCATGTAATATTGGTCAGACGAGACACTTTCAAAAAGACTGCTGTAAAGGAAGAGGAAGCAGTAGATGCAGTGGCAAAACTACTCGAAGAAATCCAGAACAACCTGTTCAACAAAGCCAAGAAATCCCTAGAAGAAAGCATCACAACCGTCAAAACCTACGACGAATTCAAGAAAACACTGGAAAACAAAGGCGGATTCATTAGAGCATCATGGTGCGCTAGCGACAAGTGCGAGGAGAAAATAAAAGATGAAACTAGCGCCACGATAAGAATCGTGCCCTTTAAGAAGGAAAAGACCTTCTCAAAATGCGTATACTGCGGACAAGAAGCCAAAGAAGTAGTCTACTTCGCCAGATCATACTAGCTAAGCAAGCACCTGCTCTCTTCCGATTTTCTACTTCTCTGACAGTTTTGCTTTCTTGAGTTGGCTTATGGTGTCTTCCAGTCCAAGATTCTTCAGAGTCGTTTTTGTCGGTATTCCGCGTTCGTCCCAGCCTCTCCGCTTATAATACGTCCGCAGCATAGCATCATATTTTGTTCTATCAAGCTTGGAGCCTTTCAAGGGACCCTTGGTAATCGGTTCTTTAAACCATCGAGCCGGCGGAACATCCATCTCGCTAGTCCATTCTTTGCCATATTCACGAATCCAGAAAGCACGGGTCAGGTTGAAAATTCTGTCTGCAATCAGGTTCAACACGTTCCAGTTCATCTCTTCACCCGTGGCAGCGTGCAAGAACCTCGGATACCATTCAAGCTCGAAGCCAACCTCAACCCACGGCAGCCTGCAAACTGTCAATGACTCAAAAACCCCTGCGCGAATGCGCTGCAACTCGATGATCTTGTCAACCTTTTCTATGTCATAGCTTTCACGACCAGTCTTAACCTCCCAGGAAATCACCCAAGCATCCTTATGATGAGCCCCAATCGAACTAGTCCCATAAGCCAGCGCCATGCCAGGCGTAGTATGGCAATCATAACCAGAAATCTCCAAGCCCTTCACGTGCATGGCCCAACGATCGGAATCTCTACCAATCTTCTCTGCCAGTGAGCGAACGCCTTCAGCTAGCACATAGCCCAAGCCACGTCTGAAAGCAATGTCTTCGATCAAAGCCTTGGTCGACTTAAAACTACCCCAAGGAACCTTCTCCTTAAGCAACCCTTTCCCAGAAGCTTCCATGGCAAAACCAAGAACATTGCCAAGAGAGATTGTGTCCAAGCCAAAATCGTCTGCCACCCTGTTGAGAGCCGCCACCTGCCGCAGGTCGCCTAACCCTATGTTTGAACCCAACATCACGACATTCTCATAGTCAAGCTCAGACTCCTTACGATCAGAATCTTTGACAACATTGCCGCATGTCATATTACACTGCGGGCACCCGCGATTAGAAACCTTGATCTTTTCCATTGAGAAGCCGCCGATGGCTTCAGCCCCCTCAAAAACGCCCTCACTGTAATTATGAGTCGGAAGGACACTGTTTTCTTGGCTCCACTCAACAGTCATCATCGTGCCCTGTCGCTTCCAGAAGGCGTAGTTTGCCTTGGTCAAAACCTCTCTATAAGCCTCAGAGCCTAAATTCTTCATTTCTTTGGGATACGCCACAGACAAATCCCCAGAACCAACAATCACGATTGCCTTCAGATTCTTAGAACCCATAACCGCTCCCATGCCAGGCCTGCCTCCAGCACGTCCTTCCTGACTGACAATATTGGCAAAAGTCACAAGATGTTCTCCGCCTTGACCGATAACCAGAACGCCAGAAGTAGGTCCGTAAAGCTCTTTCAGTTTCTTCTCCACAGCGAAAGAGCCCAAACCCCACAAATCCTTCCCATCAAGAAACTCGGCAGACTTATCCTGAACAAGCAAGACCACAGGCTTCTCGGCCTTGCCCTCTACAATTATGGCATCATACCCAGCCTTACGCATCTGAACAGCGGCAAAGGAGCCGATGTTTCCGTCTCCATAACCACCAGTTAAAGGACTCTTTGCAGCAACAACGAGCTTGCCACTACTTGGCAAGGCCCAACCAGTCAAAGGACCAGTAGCCAACACGAGCTTATTGTCAGGTGATAAAGCGTCAGTCCGAGGTCCAAGCTCATCCCACAGGATCTTGACTGCAAAACCTCTGCCGCCGAGAAAACGTTTGGCGATAGATGCGCCATACTGATCTGCGACAGCCTTACTCTTGCTCAGGTTCACTCTTAGGAATTTGCCATTCCAACCATACATGGCTTTAACCGCTCCAAAACGAGTGTATAACTATCTGCTTGAAAGTAGATAAATTTAGTGACGAAACCTATGCTAAATCACTAGCTTTTCAGGTTCAATACTACGATTTTTCAACCCCAAGTCACTGACTTTAAACTTCTTGTCACCATAAAGCAACGCATATTCTTCACCATTATACAATGCGGTGGCAATCCTACCTATAGCATCAGCCTTCAATATCCCGCTCCCACTTGCACCACCAACAACCATCAAACCATTCTCCTCAAAAACCAAAGGTTGCCCGTCAAGAGTGTTAATCTCATACAAACCAGCAAAGGCAGAAAACGGTTGACAATCCGTGAACTGCGGAAAATACTTCACAAAAACCTGATACAACCCAAACCTGTAATAGTTTTCTTCAGGCTCAGGTTCATCCTCAACCCTGAAAGCTCTTGGAAACTCGTCCGCATAAGCCAACCAAAGCGCATCCTCCTCAGGAGCTGGCCGAATGTAAGCAGTGGGCTTCGGAAGAATCGTGAACGGCAAACACCCTGCTCCCGTGAAGTCTGTGAAAAGCAACTTCTTGAGAGCATCCGTTTTCGCTTTGACCGAGAAGATTTGCCTCTTCTTGGCTTTGATGAAGCATTCTATTCCAAGAGGATCTAGGAGTTGTGCAGCCCACGCTCCAGCCGCAATTAGCGTCTTCTTCGCTTTTATCACGCCTCTGTTGGTCTTTCCACCTGTGATAGCTGCATCTTGCCAAAAGTAGGGTTCGCCAGGCATTCCCAGAGGCTGTTGCGGTTCTACCGAAATCTCTTCCACTTTGGTGTTATACTGGATTTTCCCTCCAAGCCTGAGAAACTCTGATTCGTAAAACTTCACGAGAGAATCAACGTCAATCAACCCAGCCTTCGGAATCACAACACCCTTGTAAACGTTTCCTAATCCCATCATTTGAGCTTCTTCATCGTTGCCAAAGTTTGTCCGCATTTCAAGCCTTTTGGCCAAATCGCTTTCGTCATACTCCGCATACTTGAAGCCCTTATTCGCTAGATCCTTCAAAACGGGAAGCATTTTTCGATATCCTTCTTCGTCGAGAAACCATAAATAACCCGCCCATCGAAGCTTCAGGTCAAAACCCATATCATCTTGCACGTGCCTATAGAACTCGGCAGAGGAATCAGCCAAAGCAAAGTTTGTCCGAGAAGCGAACAAGCATCGAAAAGCAGCCGCACTTTTCGCCGTGCTGCCTTGACCTGCAGCGCCCAACTTGTCAACGACCAATATGTTCAGTTTGGGGTTCCTGCTCTTGAGGTGGTAAGCGGTCGACAAGCCTACAATTCCGGCGCCCACTATGAGCGTATCACATTCCGTCATGTCCTTGCCCCCAAGCTTCTGATGGGGCTATTAGAAAAATCGGATCGGATTTAAGCTTAGCTCTACAGCTGAATCCAAACCAATATCGTAAGAGAACGCTTATTCCTACAACGAAGTGGAGATGTCTCCCGTTATCCCGTTTGACATAGATATCTCCAATAAGAAACTTGATGAAAGACGCTTAAAAAGAGTGATAGAGAATTGTTCTATTGTGAAAAGATGAGTGACGCTAGACCAGTAAGATGCCAAAAATGCGGAAAACCTTTAGGCTACGTAACTGTATTAGCAAAAGCTCTAACATCGTTTCAACAACCTATTCAAAACGTCAAAATAGTTGCTATCTGCATGGAATGTTTCCAAAAGAAAAAGTAGTCAACGGGTAAGACTGGCTTAAAAACAATATTCCTCAACGATACTGTCCACTTAATCGGGATGACGTAGCTTTTTAATGTGTGTATGGCAAGATACTGTAAACTTATCTGTCATGATTCCTTTAGAATTTCTGCGACAGTTTTGAGCTTTATTTCCAATCCTTCTTCATTATGCGCTCTTGCCACTTCACCATAGGCTCCACTGCCAAAACTGAAAGCAACGATAACACCGTTTTTCTTTCCCATTCTTCGTATTGCTGTTTCAAAATTGTCAACAACATTTCTTCCTATATCGTCCGACTGTTTCACTTGAGTAGGAACATCAAGTTCTACCCAACCGTCGATTCCAAAGTCGCCAACTTTGCGCGGATTGACACGACCATGAAGTTTCTCAAACACCCAGTTCTGAAAATCAAAAGGTTGAATGGCTCTAAGTTCTTCCACAGTCTGAGGTAACCCAATTATAGCATATTTTACATGAACTTTGCGTAACCTTTTTTCAATTAACTTACATGATGTAGGTGAAATGTCAATACCTATCCATCTTCTTCCAAGTTTGTGAGCAACAATAATGGATGTCCCACAACCACAAAATGGATCAAGAATAATATCCATAGCGTTTGAAGAGACATTTATTATGCGTTCAAGTAGTTGCTCAGGTTTTTGCGTTGGATAACCCAAACGTTCTTTTGCATGAGCTTGGACGGGTGAAATATCTGTCCATACATCTTGAAGAAGTTGACCTTTCATCTCATCTAAATATCGCTTGTAACAAGGAACACCACCAACCTTTTTAGGAAAATAAATTCTGCCTTCTTTTTCAAGTTCGTCCAATTTGGTTATAGTGGTTTTCCAGTGATTCCCTTTCTTGGTCGGGTCGATGCCATGCCAAGGTTTTCCCGATTCACCATGCCTAACACCTCTTGCAGTCAAATCGCTTAACCTATATCGTCTTCCGTCCTTGTCAACAAATCTATAGAATCTCTCCACATAATCCTTGTTCAATGGAACGTACTGCGGAATGAAAGTATAATTATTGTTTTTTGAATAGAAAAGAATAACGTCATGCACAGTTCCAAAACTTCTGATTTTGCCTTCTCCTGTGTGTGCAGAAGTTCTTTTCCATATAATCTCATTAACCAAGTTTTCATGGAAAATCTTATCCATCAGGACTTGAAGACGATGACCAGCGTGCCAATCACAATGTAGGTACATTGACCCAGTATCCTTCAGAACTCTATAGCACTCTCTAAGTTTTGGTTCCATCCATGCGACATAATTTTCAATTCCACCTTTCCAACGATCATCAAAAGCGCGTCTTTCGTAACCGTTGCCCCAAATCACCTCATAGGGTTTGTTTGAAAAGAAAGGTGGGTCTGCATAGATTAGGTCTATAGAGTTATCAGGGATGTATCTCCTCATTGCTTCTGTGCAATCACCACAGTAAATGGTATCCGTTTCCATGTCTTCCATTATGTGGCAACTTTTATTTAAGAATCAGCATATTAGCGCGTTCTCTCTCTCAAACCTCTGATGTTGACTTGTCTTCTTGATTAAAACAACTATCGGGTTATTTCGTAAACTGTATGTCTCGATACTTGGTTTTTCCAATGGTTTTTTCAAGGTTTGCTTTAATCTGTTTTTCCCATTCGTCCTCTGTCAAAATTCCCTTTCGTTCAAGAACTTCAAGACTGGAAAGCATCATATCAAGACTATCGAGTTCCTCAGCGAGTTCTCGCGTCAGGTTCTTTTTCTTGCTCATTGTTTCGTCCTCTTTGGCAAGTAACCTTTCTCAGATAGAAAAGCTATAACTATTGTCCTCACCACTTCGGAATCACTTTCTCCAAAAACGCCCTTTAAATTGTCAACAGTCTTTTTAATTTCGTCTGGAAGACTCAACAAAATTCTTTTCATTCAACCACTACCTCTATCGGTTCTTCTTCCACAGAACCCTTCTCTGGCTTCATAGCATCAAATTTCGTAGCTTCCTTCACTAGCACATTCCAGTCATTCTTCAGGTCTATTCCAGAAGCTTGTGCTGGAGTCATTTTCAAAGTTTGGTGCTTTCGCACGTAGTTATAATGAACAACCCACCCCTCAAGCAACGCCCTAACTTTCTCTTCTCCCTTCAAACCTCTCGCTGGCTTCAAACGGTCTTTCAATGTGCCATGTAGCCTTTCAACTGCATTCTGATTGTGCACATTCCTTATTCCAACTCCCCTGATTAATTCTGGTCTTCCTTCCTTCGTCATTGTTCTGAAAACCTTGTTGTAGCCGTCAACGTAAGCTTGCAAACCATCACAATAGATTGACACTGGTTTTCTTTTGGCTACTTTGACGCTTTTCTCGAACAATGCTATTGCATCTTCTGTTGTTCTGGAACCTGACAGGTGACTCGCTACTAGGAATTTTGTTTGTTCGTCTATGATTTCCCAGAACCATTTCTGAACGCCCTTGCACTTGATTGCAGTTTCGTCAACGTGATAGATGCCTAGAAGTTTGGGCGTTAAGGTTTCAACATATGCTGAAACTAGCAAAAGGTAACTAGCATGAGTGTTCATAAAGGCAACACTACTAGCAGTTATAGCGCGCGCGCTAGCGCGCCCTAGGGCCAGTTTTGAGATTTCTAGTGAGATGTTTCGCCTCTTCTTTCGTAATAGGTCTAATATCTGCTATGCCTTTAGGTTGGAAAAGAAGAAGACATATTCCGCGCTCCTGAGATGATCTTCCAATTCGGCCCATGCCTTGGATGAGTCTTCTTTTGGCGATCCTGCGGTATTGGGTATGTCTTCTCAACGCTATTTCAAGAAGGCTGGGTTGAGGAATTGGCAAATTCGGAATTATGAGAAGTCTTAAATTTTTAAAAGTGATTCCTTCCCAATAGGCACTCGATGAAGTCAGTAGAATTTGCTCCGGATGAGCGAGGAATTTTCTATAGAGTTGGAGCCTTTTTGAATAATGAAGACCCGATTGCATTGTAATGACTCTTTTTCCAAGTTCTTTTGAGAACTCTTCACTCCACCGTAGACATGTTGCGTTATTGTTAAAGAGTATTAACGTGGATAACTTGGTGCTCTTTAATAGTGAAACTGCAAAATCTCTCTTCTCCCTATCTGCTTCGAACGAAATATAACGATATGTCACATTCTTTTTCGGAACGAAGCTTTGTCCTTGACCTTGTGCTCCAATTATCTCTTGAGAAATGTTGCAATAGAATTGAAGTTCCTCCTGATCCAACAATGTTGCAGAAAACAGGAATAGTTTTCCCTTAGGCATCAGGCTTCTTCTGTTTGGATCCGCAATCAAAAATTTTAGATCACAGGTGATATCAGAAATGACGCAAAATCCTCGCCATTGGGACAGCGTTTTCAAGAGTTGTCTTGCTTCTCTTTCATATTCGCTCCCTCTTAATCTCTGCAGAATGTCATGAGCAGTTTCCATGCTTAATTCCTTTGTTTTGAACCCTTCGTTCTTGTCAAGAGAAACAAAAACGTGGTCATATATTGGGTCTCCTTTTTCCAAATGGATAGATTTGACTATCTCGCTGTCTAACTCTATTGCCGATCGAAGGTTGTGCGCTTCGTCCACGAAGACAAATTCAAACTCAATTCTTCTTCTAACATAGGATCCAATGCTGATTATAGGCAGAGATTTGGTCGATTCGTATTTTACTTCATGTAGTTCATTCTCAAAGTCAATTTTGAGCTCGTTGTTGGGTACTACGATGCAGGTTGAGATTCCTCGGTTGTGAAAATATGAAGCACAAAGAGCAATAATATGAGTTTTTCCAGATGCTGGTGGAGCTGTAAAAGTGAATACTGCTGATTTTGTCTTAGCAGATATTGCCTCATAGATTTGCTTCAGAAGTTCTTCTTGGGCAGGTAGAAATGAGCCATATTTCTCGAATTTTTTCGAATGCTTTTGGTGTATCTGTAGCCATCTATTGAAAGCAGGAAGCCGCAAGGTTGGTTGTTCATACATAGAAGATTCTTTGTTTGACTTGTTCATTCATGGGTACACCGAAATCGCTGCAATAGTGAGCATACAACTTAAGATAATATAGTGGCGCTGGGAAACTCGTCATGTGCCCGCTAGCTCTTCCCATCATGCACAAGGCAAATACATAATTCACTATTTCCGAATTGTCCCAATTATCCCCTCTTTTCTCCAAAACTGCGAGTCTGACTGGAGCAGGGCATCCACGTTTTGCCATATCCTTTTCGATTGTCTTGCCGGTAAGCAAAAAGAAAGTATTCTCGTCAGACTTCAATGCCACTCCTTGAGGCGCAAGTTCATATGCTTCGATAGGAGATTTCACGACCTCTATAGCCGCTCTTCCAAACCGAGGGGCTTTTCTTGGAAGCCATGTTTCAAAGAATCGGAGATAGTCTTGGTCATCTATTTCTGCAATGCAATATTCGATGTCTGGGGTTTGTCCAAGAAAGTCTTTCAGTTTTTCGAAAATTCCGAATCTATCATATGAAAGTACATAAAGAACACGGTGTTTGCTTTTGTTCAGTTCAGCAAGTTTTCCACACAATTCATCGAAATCTGTGGGCTCTATCGGCTCGAACTGTTTAACGAGTTTCCCATTTCCGCTAAGTGCGATGGCAAAGATCCATTTTCTTTCTGAAAATGGGTTCAAATAGCTATGAATTCCAACTACACATGCGATATCGTCTTGTTCAGGAAGCAGCCATGGATCTCCTCCTAGCTTGAGATTCAGTTCCATGATCATCGCCATTACAGAGTCCTCGTCAGCATGTTCTTCAGTGACGTGCTGATGAACAATGCCTAATTCATTTTGGAGCACCTCCTTGCATTTCCTGTAGGATTCTTCTCCGTTGGAGCTATCGTCTCCAATAGTGATTAGGATCTGATATCCAGAATAATCAGTTCTCGCTAAATCCAGCACGCTATAGTCGAATGTCAGCTCGGAATCATTACGCAACTGGAACTCTTTTGCGAGTGCGTCTAGGAAAGTCTCAATTTTCCTCGATTTTTTCTGAAGACAAACAAGTGCTTTGATGGGTCCAATGGTTTTTGCAAATGTGGCCTTCTTATTTGCATAACTATGATAGAACTCTGTGTCGTATGGAGGTTTGACCTGTATTACTCTGTCTCGGAATTGGAGTTTCAATTCAATTGGTTGAGAAACAAAAGATGAGACATCCAATGCTTCGGTGGAAAACTCAACGAGTCTCGGATACAATTCATTGAGATTTTTGCGCAGGGCGTCATCAATTTCCAACAGTACTTCATAAATCTTCTGAAGTTGATTCTTGCAATCAGGATGGATAATTCCCCAAACTTGGGTTCTTTGCCAGGGCGGTATAAGTTTTTCAAGGTCACGAAATGTATGCCCAACTGAGAGAACTTCGGGAACATGGTATTGAATTCTCTTCGGTTCTTCGATTTCGTAGACGACTAATGGTTGATCAGCGTCCAGATTCGTGATTCCATAGGTCTCTCGGAGGTATTGGATATGAGATTTTGTCGAGCCTGGCGTAATATCTTTTGCCCTATATGCCCATGTAATCGCTTTGATTCTCCTAACGTTCGGACCAGGGTAGGGAAGAACATCTGCTGCTTTTCCCATAAATATGAAGTTGACATAGTCTTGAAACTCTTTAGGCGGTTTGTAAAAATCTAGCGTTAGTTTGTTTGACAATTCAAAATGCTTCTTGATGCTTTTCATCTCATTAAGTAAATTCTTGTTAGATCTCAGTTGGGTTTCACGATTTAGGACAAAGACTGGCCGCCCGTTGAACTCGTGGAGTCCGCGATAATATGCTTTTGAATCTATAATCCCTATTCTTTCGATAAGATCCTCATCAAAATAAGGTTCATCCCGAAAGATGTAGGGGGCTTCTGGATGGAACTTGTGATATTCGTTTGAGAATACAGTAAGAGCTACATCAGCAAGTCGGTTAATCAAATGTCTGTAATCGTCAAATTGCTCGACACTGATAACAGAATCACCTACGTCAGTTAGCTCAACGTCAAACTTCCCCACCTCTGGAATTTCAGCAGTGTAACTCTCGAGTTTAGAGATTGGACAAGATATTGAATTGATTTCTTGTCCGATAGCCACCACAGGCCACTTTTCTTCATACATTATCTTTTTTGCTATTAGGCCCAAGATTTGATACAGCTGAGGTCTGGTTGCAGGCTTGGGATTCACCGTAGCGTTGTAACGGTACACCGGAAGAGGCTCGTGTTTGATCAGAGGAAAGACATTCGCATTGTACATTCAAGACGCACTCCATTGTGCCATGAGATGATTAATTCTCGAAAGCACTTCCTTAGCTTCAAGCAATTCCACTCTTTCACGCAATTTTTCGTTAAACATTTTCCTTTTGACGTATTTTTTGAAACGGTCATCTGTAAGTATGGCAATTCCATAATCTGAGGTACTCCTGATAATTCTGCCAATTCCTTGTTGAAGACGAACCAGCATTTTTCGTTCAAAAAACGGATATTCCTGTCTTTGACCAACGTGTGGACGGATGAAAGGCGGAGAAACTATGATGACGAGACGTAGGTTCTTGATGTTAATTCCTTCCCACAATGTTGAGGAGGCAGACGCGAGGGATATTTGACTTCTGCTGGCATAATCTTCGGCTGTGTCGCTATCTTGAAGTGAAACATCTATGAAATAGAGTTGGTCTGGCGTAAACATCTTGGAAAGAAGATTGTTGGCGGATCTTTGGTCTCTGTAGTTCTTGAAAAGGACTAAAGCCCTTTCTTTTCGACTTTTCAGTATGTTGGTAGTAAGTGCCATTGCTTTTTCAAATGAATTGATCTGTCGAGTATCACCTATGTCTTCAACGACTAATATACCGAGTTTTTGGAACCAGTTATCAATTTCATCATAAGCAGCACCTGCCGGAGGTACAGTTTTGAGTTCCAGCTTCTCATAGTTTCTGAGTGTGCAGGAGCTTGCATGTATCTTTGGATCACCCGGTGTAGCAGTTACGAGAATGACTCGGCTTTCATCAAAACGTCTGCTTATCACGAATTCTAGGATATCATCTCTTCTAGAGATCAGTTCGCTAGAATCGTAATCGTCTGGGTCATAATAGTCCTTTCGAACATAAAATCGGTACTTGCTAGCTGACTTGCATCTTCTTATGAAGTAGTAAATCTCCCAACACATTGAACGCTTCGGTTCAGACAGAGCTATTATCTCTTGTTTGAGCTGGTTTTCATTCTGATCAGTGACCAATCCGGCAATGCTTGTTAGGTATTCCGCTCCAATAATTCCTTCTTTTTCTTGAGGATTCACACATCTTTCGAATATCTCGCTAAATAGATTGAGAAAAGTCTCGAGGGCATTTTGAAGCCGAGTACCGAGTTTTCCCGTCTCATAGAGGTTTCTCACGGGTGCAAACTGGACATCGATCTGGAATGCTTGTTCCATTGAGTTTTCAAAACTGTGGGAATCGTCGAGAACTATGAGATCGTACGTTCTATTAGCCGGAGCCAAGAGGAATTTTGAAAAGTTTGTGATTACTAGACTAGAAGCAGCATATTCTTGTTCAGAACGGATAACTTCGCAATCGGGATTAGTAGTTCGGCAATGCTCCTCTTTCAGGTCGGCACAAAACCAATTCTGAGCATTTGAATTGAGTATTGGGCAATGGTACTCTTGCACTCCGTAGATAAGGTTCTGCGTTGACTTCTTCTGGAACTTTTCTATCTCGGAACTCACCCGTCTTTGTGCCTGCTTTGTTGCAGTCAAGACTAGAGCATTCATTCCGTTTTCCGAAACCTCTGCAACAATAGGGGCATATATCAATGTCTTTCCTGTGCCAGTTGGTAAGTCTATTATTACGTCTGCATTCTTGTTTATGCCTTCAATTGCTTCTTTGATGCACGCATTCTGATAGTCACGTTGTGATACGGCACTGTACCGCTCTAGAACCGATTCGACATCTATGCTGGGACGATTATCGCGTGCCACTCCTAATGCACCTTGGCTTCTAAGACTATTAGTATTCAGCTCCCTTTTCTCAATTGTGCTTATTTAGCGCGCGCGACTTCTTCATTCCGTTCTGGCGGAGTGTGGAACATGCTAGACTCACATCAGTTGGAGACAAAGACATAGTTGATTTCGCCTTCGCTAGCTCATCAGGAACGACAGGGAAAACGCGGATACAGAAATGCTTTGAAATAATGAAACAACGTTTTTTGGCAAAGTACCCAGACCTAGTTCGACTTGACCCAAATCGCGCATTTGACCACTTCGAGAAAGTAGTCATCTTTCGGAGGAACAATGGCATTTGCCAAGAATGCGGTAGTAAGGTCGAGTGGAAAGATTACGAAGCGGACCACATCTATCCGCATGCCAAGGGAGGGCAAACAAGGATCGAAAACGGGCAAGTGCTATGTGGTACGTGCAATGCATCAAAGGGAGCCAAAACCTCTTAGCGCGCACAGACTTGCAGAATGCATGATTGAGCATGATACTGGCGTGTAGCGCGCGCGCCTACGTAGGGACCCCTATTGCGACCTCAGAATATTCAGGATCCATCTTATGGAGTTCGTCTCTCACTCGCTGCCTGAGCTCGACGGCAGGTTTCACGCAATAGTTGACGAAATCCTCATGTGTGGGCCCTAGGCTTGGGAATAGTAGCTTCATGAAACCTGTTGCTAAGCGCGTTATTGCCTTCCTATCTCTCAAATCTTGACAGTTTTCAAGTTGCATATTTATGGAAACGTAGTCGGCGAAGCGCACATCCTTTCTCGGCAAGTGTAGTATCTCTGAGAAAAAGTCCCCTTTGAAGCCCAAGTATCTTGACGGTGTGTCCTTCGTCACTCGGGCAGATCCCATCCGGATATCAGTCCATGTATACGGTCAATGAAGGCAGTCTCTCTCAAGAAGTTTGGAATTTCGTTGAACAGGCCGTCATCAACATGTATTGGTTTTCTATTTTCGTCTAGGCTGATGTTGCCCATCATTACGAAACCACATTCCAAGGTGCCCATTGTCTTGCCACGGCTGAATCTGCCAGATTCGAGGTAGACTCTCAAGCCAGCAATAACCTCGCCTGCACTGTCTCCCTTTATGCTTTGTACTTCGTCAAGTACTATTGCGTCGTATCTGGTAACGATGCCAGGCTGCTCAAGGCTTGCAGGGCAGCACTCAAACGCTTCATAACGTTCTCGATGCTCGGCAACTCGCTGGACAGTTTTGAACGAGAAGAAGAAGAGAGTCGATTCGTTTCACTTTCTTCTTCTACTCGCAGGCCTAGCCGCCGCACCTTTATGTAAACCGCATTTTCAGTCTTGCCTAAAACCTTCGCAATGGCATCAACTGTCTTACCGTGCCCAACAAGTTTGATGAGCGTCTGCTCTTGCTCCTTGGTCCACGGCTTACCCTTCGGCACTATATTCCTCCTTCAGCATGAAGACTCTGCTGCGGCTTCGTTTTCTCTTACTTGCCAAGCCCATTCTGTAAAGCTCGTTCAAATGCAAACTTTCAACTGCTCGAGATCGCTTCGTGATCTTTGCTACTTGCTCTGCTGACGCACAAAAACTAGTAGAACAGGGCTTCGAGTTTGTATGCCAGATTGATGAAGCAACCCTTTTCCGGAAACGCAAGTGACCCAAAAACATGGGGTAAACGCTGAAAACCTAAGAGAGAACGCTTATTTACTCCTAGGAAATATGTTTAACACCAATTATTCAAACTGAGGGAAAGAATTTGCGTTTCACAAAAGAAAAGAAGGCAATTTCAACACTTTTGGCAATCTTGCTGATTTTGTGCTTCATGATAATCGGCGGACTGATATCATACATGTGGACTCTTTCAAGCTTTTACTATGAACCCCAAGGCACGGAATTGGCCATAACGGAAGTCAACTTCCCAATTGAGCATGCCGATTATTTCAACCTAACAATTATGAATCCCTCACACTCGCCATCTGCGACAAACATAACTCAGATTTATCTTGAAGTCGAGGGAAGCGCTGGATTGATTAACATAACAGATACTTCTCCAGATAGTCTGCCCATAATGATTGAAAAGGCCACGTCAAAGACCATAAAATGCCTAGAAAACTGGAGCGAACTGGTCGGCAAAACAGTAACAGTCCATGTCTCCACAACGAATGCCACGGGTGTAAGCCAAAAAGTTCAACTTCCATTTGCTAAGCTCGATCTTGGTACTGATCTAGACCCGGCAGTCAGCAGCAAACGATTCAACGTTACGGTTAAAAACGATCCAAACTCAGCGATAAACCTCACCGTGACTAGGATCCTTCTCAGTCGAAACGACCCTGATGCTCTCACACCAGCACTTCCGGTAAACCTGA
>Ga0315279_10002972_pt1 | contig 24403 bp, 22 predicted proteins | sample YL17G06_20_MG_FD_203694 | JGI IMG/M metagenome (GOLD analysis project Ga0315279, IMG submission 203694) | Sediment microbial communities from Yellowstone Lake, YNP, Wyoming, USA - YL17G06_20 | ecosystem: Environmental > Aquatic > Freshwater > Lake > Sediment | place: USA: Wyoming | collected...
GATTGTTGCTGAATAGCCTTCAAGATCATGGTTATAGAGCACGTATCCCCGTGTTAGATTCGGGTTTTTCTTTTTGAGGGTCGTGAAATGATCAGTCGCTTGCTCGAGATCCTTTTCAAGCGTTCCAGGGAATGACCTTTCGTTGCTAGGTCTTCGGTGCATCTTACATTCTATGAGGACTTCGCCATCAGGCGTTCTGCATACAAAGTCATACTCGTATTCGTCATGAACTGAAGCCTCATACTTCACGTTGTTCTTCCTTAGCAACCATGCAAGAGCAACAGCTAACAACCCGTCTTGTGACACAATGCATTGGCGCAATAGGTCGTGAACTCGAAAGATGCTACTCACTGACATTGGCTTTTCACATCGAGGACACAGGATTTCAAGATGATGTGGACTGAGTTGGGAGGTTGTTCTTAGTAGTAAAGGTTGGTCTCGACAATTCTCACACCAGAATATGGTGTGGACGTTCCAAATCAGCCCAAGGCTGAAAAGGTTGGTGAGAATGTCGATGTAAGCATCTTTCTTGATTCCAGAAATTTCAAGAACGTTGGTCAAGTGTTGGATTGTTTCTCTAACGTGAAAACCCATTAGGATATCTGGGAAGAGATACTGAAGTCTTTCTAAGAAATCAGCGATTCTGCCAGGTCGGATATTCTCAATAATCGGTGCCGCTATTTGCATACCCTTTTTTCTTAGTATGTGTTCATCTACTTCAGGCAGGTCACTTGGAACGTTTAGATTCAGGATTCGGTAGTCCCCCAGCGCTTCCTTCATCAATCTAAATGAAAAATCCCTTCTTGTGATCAATCTTTTGAGGTCTTCATTTTGGCGGGCTACTGTTATCGCTGCATACATCAAGAGATCTTTCATTTCCTCGTTCATTCCTCCTCCAGCGAGATCAAAGAAGACTGAAAGCCCTTTCGATGCATGTTCTGATTTTGCGGAAAAGTTATAGCCGAATTGATGACAATAGAAAGAATGATATTCAGAGTGTTCTTATACATAATAGACCACCTATGGAATTTGGATGGGACGTATTCTTTACCTTATTGATAGCAGTATATGGGGCAATACTTTCAACATATTCTGTTTTGAGTAGAAGGCAAGAACAGAAACGTAAACTCAAAGTTTTATTAGAATATGGTGTTACACTAAATCCTCTTTCACAAGAAAGACCATCGTTGATGCTTATATTATCTGCATTAAACACAGGTAAGAAAACTGTTACGTTGACTATGATGGGATTAATTCTACCAACTAAAGACAAAAAATACTTTGATTTCTTACGCCCAAATAGCCATGTGCGTTTTCCACATGCCCTTCTTGAGGGGAAGAGTTGTTCTGTTTATATTGAACCTAAAGAACTCGCCGATGAACTAAAACAAGAGGGATATTCAGGCAAAATAAGTTTGAAAGGATACTACAAAGATGCTATTGGTGGCAAATACGAAAGCAAATCAGTTATATTTGATATTGAGAAGCCATAAATGATTTACACAGTTAAGTCCCATGTAGAAGACACTTCTATCAGTCCTTTTAAGCCAGTTTGACCCCTCTTCAATTCTTGGATAGGTAGGCGAAACGTTTAGAACAGCAAACCCATAAGACCCATAGAAAACAACGTTTTAAGGGTCACTTCCATATATAGGGTCGGCTTGTCTTCCATCATCTATGATGAAGGAAAAAATCGTTCAGAATACGAGTTCCTTGCCGAGCCAGTCCGGGTACCATCTGTATTTTTCCAAGGGTCCTGCCTTGCGCAGTCCTTCATACGTTGCCTTAATGAGCGCTATTGTTCCGCGTCCGTCAACGTAGAGTTTTGCCCAGCCTTTTGATTCGAGGCTCTTCAGCAGTTGGTCGAGTTCGGCATCGGGAACATCTTTGAGTCTTTCCTTGAGATCTTCGCGGCTCATGTATAAACCTGGGTTCACTTGATAGTCTTCAGCCAACGTTTTCAGTATGCTGTCTTCGCTGGGTTCCAGCTTTGGCAAAGGTTCGGTCGTTGAGATGGGCACTCCTAGCTTTTCATGCGGGCGTCTATTGGGCATCTTCAGGTCTTTGCGAAGTGCTTTGAGTCCGCCTCTGAAAATGACTAGTCTCATGATGTCGTTTGTTCCTGCGCCGATTTGGTTTACTTTTGCGTCTCTGAGGTAGCCTTCGACAGGGTAGAATCTTGTCCAGCCGTCTCCGCCCATGACCGTGATGGCGTCGCTGATAAGTCTCTCATAGGTTTCTGAAGTGAACATCTTAGCAGTTGCTGCTTCCACCATCGCGTCCTTATGCTCGTCAAGCAGGTGCGCGGCATGATAGACAAGTAACCGTGAAGTTTGCAGCCCCGCAAACATATCGGCAATCTTCGACTGGTTGGTTGGAATGTCAATGGTTGGCTTCCCAAATTGCATACGTCTTTGAGCATAAGCCACAGCATAACGTATTGACTCTCGGATCGGTCCAAGCATGGCAGAGGAATAGACGACTCTTTCAAAGTTCAAACCTGCCATCATGACCTTCCAGCCCATTCCCTCTTGACCAATTATGCTTTCAGCAGGAACTTTTGTCTCATTAAAGTCTAGGAAACCGTTTGGCAGCCCAAACCAGCCTGAAAGCTCATTGATCTTCTCAACCGAAAAGCCAGGCGTTCCCTTTTCTACAAGGAAGGCGGTGAGATGCTGATATTTGGCCTTGTCTTCAGGATTCTCGCTCGTCTTCGCATAAACCACATAAACGTCCGCTAGGCCAGCGTTTGTTATGAAACGCTTCTTACCATTCAGCACACAACCGTTGCCTTCCCGCCTCGCAGTGCTCTCAATGCCTGCGGCGTCCGAACCCACGAAAGGTTCAGTTATGCAAACTGCACCCACAACTTCGCCTCTAGCTATTTTAGGAAGCCACTTCCGCTTTTGCTCCTCGGTTCCAAAGGAAAGAAGCTGTTCAACCCCACCGAACATGGAAACGGAGTACGCTTCGCTCAAGGCTGAACAGATACGACTTAATTCCTCAGCCACGATGGCTGCTCCTGTGACGTCAGCGTTCATACCGCCATATGTTTCTGGGATCACCGTGCCAAACCAGCCCTTTCGAGCAACTTCCTTCAGCAATTCAATAGGAAACTTTTTGGTCCAAAAGACTTCTTCGCCTTTTCCCAGATTCATGTCGGCAAAGGCTTTTGCTTCTTTCATCAGGCGTTTCTGTTTTTCACTCCACCATGAAAAGGGTTCCATATCAAACACCAAAGATGATACTGCGTACGAGATCAGTGAATTTTAAACTTTCGCCGCAAAAAACGAAAATTCATACTGCATCTCTAAAGCGCGTCGCATTTTCCACATCCAACGACTCGTGAAATGCCTCGGAATATTCGTTCTTGAGACACTTCTAGGGTATTGGCTATCCTGTTATTGCTCCGCCAATCAGCCCACTGATGGCTGACACTATTGCGCCAATGAAGCTTAGTATGATCGCAACTATTCCCACAGCCAAACCAGCAAGCACTCCAAGTAACGCACCAAGAACCCCACCCAAGATTCCGCCAACTGCCACGGTCCAATCACAGCAAGCATCGTGAGGACAATTCCGCCAAAGATTCCGGCAAGGAATCCTGCTAATGCTCCTCTTCCTGCCCCGCCGCCAGCTATCAACCCTGCAATCAGACCGCCAATCAAATGCCCAATCACCGGAAGCTGCCAGCCTAGAATGGCAATAGCAATGAATCCAACGAAAGCTCCGAGCCATAGGTTTCCCAAACTGACACCTTCCGCTCTCTAAGCGAATGGATCAGCATATATATTTTGCCGAATTCTGCATGAAGACTGAAGTCGTTGCCACCCAAACGTCGTCTACATCTCAAGAGGCTTGCCGTAGACTTCCTCGAAGAAGATTTCCTTGAAAGCCTTTCTAGACCTCGGAGGAGGACTCTCGTTTGGAACGCCTATGGGAAGCAAAGCAACCACGACAAGATTCTCTGGCACTTTCACTACCTTCTTAACTCCCTCTTCATTGAAAGCTCCAATCCAGCAAGTTCCATATCCCAGAGCAGCTGCAGCCAGAATCATATGCTCAACCGCAATCATCGGATCTTGCTTGTGAAGGCTTCTTGACGTGCCAGGATCACCGAGCGCAACAACTATAGTGTCTGCGTCTGCCATAAAATGTTGAAGGTTCGAGGCTGTGGCCAACGCCTTCTTCCTTTCAGGGTCTCGAGCTACGATGAAAAACCATGGCTGACGGTTGCCGCCTGAAGGCGCTAACCGTGCTGCCTCCAATATCCTTCTCAAATCCTTTTCGGGTATCGGATCTGACTTGTATTTTCTTATGCTTCTCCTTTTCTCTACGGCTTCAAACAAGTCCATAACTTTTTCACACTCGCAAACGTGCAGAATATGGCACTGGAGCTAGATTAATCTTAAGCTTTAGCTATTCCGAAAAATGTCAATTCTTATATTAAAGAAGGTGGAATAACAAAGTACGCCCCTTAATTCTGACTTATAGGAAGGCGCGATAGTTGAGAAAGACAATATTCAAGAAGCTTGAGGCGCAAGGACTAATAGCCAACTACAACCGCTTAAGAAAGAACTTGCCCCCGAAATTGCCTGAAAGAGTTTTTGTCTGCGACGAAACCCTAAGGGAAGGAGTCCTAAGCCCAAGCGTATACTTGACTTATGTTGAAAAGGTCAAGCTTGCCAAGATGCTAGATGAAGTTGGCGTTTCCGTAATAGCGGTCGGTCATCCAGCATTATCAGAGGAAGAAAAGAACAGTGTACGGAAGATTGCGAATGAAGGTTTCCAGCAGGCAAGCATCGCAGCGTCCGCCCACACTGTTAAGAGTGAAATAGATGCGTGCTTGGAGTGTGGGATAAGAGAGATATACATTTTCACGCCTTTCAACGGGCTTAACCTTCAAAACAAGCTAAACGCAACTAAAGAAAAGGTTCTAGAGAGGACCGTTGAATGCATTCAATACGCAAGAAAACACAGCGCCAAAGTTGACTTTGCCTTGGAAGATGGCACCAGAACGCCCCTTGAAGACATCGTGAATATCTTTGCGGAATCAACGAAAGCAGGAGCAAATCGTTTGGTCATTGAAGACACCGTCGGCTTCCTAAGGCCGTTGTCTATGCGCTATCTGATCTCACATGTTAGGGAAGCCCTTTCCCAGCTAAAAGTCAAAGAGATTCCGTTTTCAATTCACTGTCACAATGATTTTGGCCTAGCAACCGCGAACACTCTTGCAGCTGTAGAGGAAGGCGTATCCTACGTTCATACGTGCGTGGCTGGATTCGGAGAACGCGGTGGAGCCGCACCATTAGAAGAGGTTGTCACCGCACTAGAGCTTCTTTACGACATTGACACGGGAATAGACATGAACAAGCTGTATAGGCTTTCACAGCTAGCAGAGAAAACCTTCGCCCTGCCCGTGCAATTTCACAAGCCACTAATAGGTGACAATGCATTCTCCCACGAAGCAGACGAGCACGTTGAAGGCATGCTAGCCCATCCGCTGATATACGAGCCCTTTCCACCCGAAATCATAGGAAGAGAAACCCAATACTTTTTGAGCAGGCAAACAGGAAGGCACTTGATTGAAACTCGCTTAACCCAAGCCGAAATTAAAGCCTCGCCGGTGCAGGTTGATGAGATAGTTAGAAGGATGAGAAGAGCACACGAAAGCGTGGACAAAGGAGAGGCTCAGATGACATTTTACCAGATAAAGAAGCTGATGAGGGACCTTCGGAAAGGCCTAACTGAAGAAGAGTTCTGGAAAATAGTGGAGGACATCACTAGGCAAAAGCCGAAGCTTAAGCCAAAAGAAACGACGACACCTACTTAGCTCTCGGTATGTAGATTCCGTTAGGGTCAATCGCCCTCAACAGTTCAAGCTCCTCATGGGTGGGCAGTTCAGTTGTCGGCACCTTCTTCGGGATGATCAAGTCAAAACCCGAGTTCTCGACAACCTGCTGTGCAGCCACGCTTGGATGAACGGTTGCCAATCTGATTCGCTTCGTTTCAGGGTCAAAATCCATCTGACAGAGGTTCGTAACCACGAGCGAAGGCCCACCGCCAAGCAAGCCAATTCTTTCTCTAGCTCCTGGTCCGTCCAAGAAGCCTGGGCTCGTTAGATAGTCCAGTTTCTTGACCATTTTCCTCTTTTCGTGTGTCATTATGACTACAATGCGTTTTGCTGAGCTGATTATGTCGTTTCCTCCTCCGCTTCCTGGAAGCCTTACGGTTGGTTTCTCGAAGTTTCCGATGTAGGTCGTGTTTATGTTTCCGAACTCATCGATTTGCGCTGCGCCTACGAACCCCAAGTCTACGTGTCCTCCCTGCAACATTAGGCCAAGAGTTTCGAGCAATCCTATGGCTCCAGCCGCATGATAGCCAAGTCTCGAATCTGCTATTGATAAGGCTATGTCCTTGGCGTTTGAATCAATGAAACCTGCCTCATAGACGATCTTGGCTCCCGGGGCGTGCGTCTTCTTGGCAAGCATAGCAGCTATGAGCGGCAAACCTGTTCCTATGAAAACCACTTCCCCATTCTTTATTTGTCTGGATCCACAAACCGCCATCAGTTCTAGAGTTGTAAATTCTTCGAGTTTCGCGTATCTTTTAGCCATTTTCTTTCCTCCCCTCTAGTACGGCAGAGGCTTTTTAGCCTTGAGTTTCATCAGTCGTTCGAAACCCATCTTCTGGAGAAATTCGTTGTGATCGTTGAAGCATGTTATGTATTCGGCGCAGTATTTCTGCCATCCTTCTTCGGTTTTGCACTGATCGTAATACATTCGTATATGCTCCATGTCGTAATCGTAGTAGTTGTAAACCATCATCGGATAGGAACCCCACGGGCACTCGACGACATGAGTAACGTAAATGTTCGGAATGACTGTCTGGTCTGGCCGGGCGCGTATGAACTCGGTGTCAACGATTTCCTCCGCCAACGCAAGCACTTTCTTGCCAGCTCTTCCACCTTCGACATCTTCGCCTCTAATTCCATCAATCTGTACATTTCCTTCCTTGTCAACACGTTGAGCATGCACTATGCTGAAGTCTGGACGTACAGATGGGACAAGAACAACCTTCTCTCCGCTGAACGGGCACGCCATTACCTCCGCCTTCTTGGTTCTGAACCTTGTTTTCGCCAACAAGTCCGTGCCAAGCATGCTCTTCAAAGGCATGAACGGAACACCTAGCGCTCCCCCGAGGAAGCGGAGAACCATAGCCAAGTTCGAATAATCTTCGATTTGTATCGCCCCTTCCCGGATTCTTCTTTGAATGTTGGGCACTAAGCCTATGCCTTCGATTGCATAAAATGCTAGTTCAAGCCGTGAAACCACGCAAGCGCCGGAGAGTATGTCCAAGTCCATTTCTGAACCACAGGTGTAAAGGGTTAGGTTTCGTTTCTTTTGCCTAACAAGCTCGTGTGCGAAAGCCATTGGGGGCCGTTGAAAGCCGAAACCTCCCCAGAAGACGTGTGCGCCGTCTGGAACGAGTTTTACGGCTTCTTTCAGGGTTATTCTCTTATCTTCTACTGTCGCCTCGACCAAACTCCTTCACCAACAGACTTGAGAATGCCTTAACGCGTGCCTTACACATAAAGATTTTTTTTGACTTCGCAAAACTAAAGAACTAGCTACCTTGCTTTCCCACAATGAATTTCGCCGAACAAGAATCAGGTTTCATTTGCTAGCCCGACAACCATCGTGAAATGTCTGCTTTCTTCTCTGCTTCAAGCTCGATGCCCATCGGTTCAAACGTTTGATTCAAAGCAGTGAGCAGATTTCTAACATAATCGACCGAGTTTATTTCAGTCAAGCTCGTTGCGAAATCTGCAGGCTTGACAGTAAACATTCTGCCTTTGTACTTGAACGGTTTAGCTTTGATGAAGGAAACGGTGTCCCCTCTTTTCAGCTTCATACCGGCGTCAATGAGCTGCTGCGCACACTGATAAGGCTGATGCGCTGATTTCATGTCCGCTATTTTTTCGTTTGGATCAAAATAGAGCCGTACAGAATAGGTCAAGTCTCTTACTTCGATTTTTCCATTCTTGAAGTCGGCTATGGCTTTCTGCACAACTTCCTTAATTCTCGTTTTGGCTTGTTCATATTCTTCTTCGTTCTTGACCGTCGAGAGCTGGTTCACGCATTGCTTGAAAACCTTGTTTATATATTCTGGCGAGTTGGATTTTATCGCTGTTACTCCTTTGATGTCAGGTGTGCCATCCTGCAATATTCCAAAGTACGCCTTCTTTGCTTTCGGTAAAACACACAGACTGTAACGCTTGTCAACAGCCAAATCCAGCATGAACCTTTCCTTAACCGTCCGAATCAGCCACCCAACTTGCTCATCGGGAGGATTGTCCAAGAACAAAGAATCCGTATCACCATACAATGGACGCAAACCCCTCTCTTCAGCCAGGCGCCAGCTCTCTTTAAGCGCGTATCGTCCATGACCTGTTATGGCTTCAGCCAACGGTGGACAAGCCAACCCATGAATGCGCACCGTCACGCCATAGCTGGAAACTAGAATCAACTTCAGCAACTTAGTTGTGGCGGCTGCAATCTTCCTTTCCTCCTCAGCCAACGTCAAGTCTTTCGAAGCGGGCTTGAACAGTCTGATCCTCAGATCTTTCAATGCGCCGATAAGCACAGCGTAAAAGCCTCTCCGTCTAGTACAAACGTGCCCTTCAAAATCTGGAATCCTGTTCGATTCACATTCAGTGTGTCCACAGTCCACGGTTTCATAGGACAGGTTGAAACTGTCAATACAGCTGGCGTATAGGCTTTCGAAATCGCAGACGACCGTATTGAAATAAGTTCCAGCCTTTGGCGAAACCGTTAGGGCTCCTGTCACTGTGTGCGTCGGTTTTCCCCTTGTCAATTCCTCAGCTGTCGGAATGAGAAAATTGGCTTTTCTCAGATGAGTATGGATAGTCGATTTTAGCCAATTGCTTACTTGATGGCTACTGAATGCTTCAATCAGGGGAAGATTGGCTATCCTAGAAAGCATCCATGTCGAATAGACCTTTTCTATGTCAACCTCTTTGGCGTCGAAGAAGTCCGAGCTTACATTCGGAACGGGCTGACTGAGTAGGATAAACCAGTGTAGAATCTGATCGTACTTCAGCGGGTCGCTTGCTCTTCTTTCCTTGAAGGTCTTGTCGAACTTCTCCATCAGCGCTGTTGGCAGATCTAGAATCGGCTTAAGAGTATCAGAAGCGTGTAATGCTCCGAAAATGAAACCGTTATCATAAACGTAGGATTTCGCGAAATCGATCTCACTTTCCCAACGCTGATGAAGCCGTTCAGCAGCCTTCAAGGCAATTTTTGTGTTCGGCCAACAAACCTTTCCAAGTGTCTTCTTTTCACCCGTGAACAAGTCAATTTTCTCTACAGCTTGAACATTTCCAGTGAAATAGTCCACGATACGTTTGTCCTCACTTGTGAGAGGATAGGGAACGAGAAAATACGGTTTGAATTTTTCATCCACGAATTCCTTGATTCTTCCGCTGGCGTCTAGGAACTTCAGCTTTATGGCATTTGTCTCGGTTATCGTTGCGTCGACAAGATACTGCACGCTCAATGTTTCTAAGCTCCACCCAAACGTAATTGCTCTAGCGCCTCAGTAAGCTGCTCTTCTGTCATATTCTTCGGATAATTGTAGATCGGGCCGCTCGGTTTCTCATTATAGTATGGCCTATTGCAGTTTGGGCACCCAGAAGTGAGAAAGGGCTCACCCGAAAGGGCAGTCGACATCAAAGCCTGTTTGCTTACGCCGAAGTCAAGCAGTCGACTCTTTTTGTCAAAACCCATTTTTTCTGACCTTGTCGCTCCGTTCAGAATCAAGCTTCGTGCAACCTGCAAGCGCCTGTATTCTTGAATCAGCGGCTGACTCCAACCTTCCAACACTGTCCCGATGATTGGAGTGAAGGCAAAAAGTGCTGGAAGAACGCTGATGTCAGCACATTGCTGAATGACATTGACCATTTCCTGTTCTGTCTCACCTAACCCAACAATCAAATGCGTGCTGACCTTGCCTTCCCCGAAAACACTAATAGCTTCTCCAAGCAGCTCAAACTGTCTTTTCCAAGCGTAGGGTCCTCCTGCCGAAGCTCCTTTAATCTTGTCAAACAGTTCTTCATTCGCTGCGTCTAAGGGAATTCCTATTCTTTCTGCCCCAGCACTAGCTAACAGCCTTATGTCTTCTGTTCTCTTGGGCTGGCACGAAATTGAAATAGGTACTCTAGTTTGTTGCTGAATATTCTTTATGAGACCTTCCAAGTGCATGAAGACTTCTGGATAATTCAAAGCTTGTATACAAACGCGCTTTATCGTGCCAGCTATAGCAGCCTTCTGTATTCCTTCCAGCACGTGCTGTGTGAGGAAGACTGGCCACGAAATCCTTGAAAGCATGTCGGCGTTGCTTCTGCTTTCTCTGGCTTGAGGACAGAACCCGCAATTAGCTGTGCATTTTCCTCTTTTGTACGTCATCAGATAGGCGGTTGTAGGCGCAGCATCAAGCTTCCCATCCAGCAATTTAAGAATGATGGCAGAGCCTAGCGAAACGCGAATTTGCTTTGGGAAGCACTCATCTGCTTCTTTTATCAGCATAGTATTCCTCAGAATGCATTGGTTCGTTCGGTATGCTCTTTAGATGAATCATGAAATGTCTGTGAGATTAAAGCTTTCCATCAGGCACATAAGACAGGATTTACTGACGTAGAGAGAAGAGGAAGCTATGCTGAATCCTCAGGCAGCTAAGACGCTTTGGATTAATGATGAAGACTCAAATTCCTTTATTAGCTCCTTCCCTTTTTCAGTAGTTTGGTAAAACGTCTTGTTCTCCGTGATTAACCCACAAGATTTGAGAAGTGCGACGTATCTTGTAAGTTGCCCATGAGTCAAAGAAACAGACCTGATTAGAACCTTCTGCCTAACTCCTTGTCTTGCGGCCTTCAGAATGGCCACTGAAATGACTAGACTCCCTCTCCTTCTGGATGGAAAATCCGAACTCATGAGAATCCCCCATCCCAAACATACTTGTGCATGCCGAAAGTTAAACCATTCGTTTGAACCAGAATCCACGAAGGAAGCAAACGATACAATGCCTGACTGGTGAACGAAAACTATTAAGCACAATAATCAAAACGTTCTAACAGAGAACAATGACACACCCTTCACCCGAAGCAGTATGGCAGATGGCAGACGAAAAACTTCTAGCCCTCCTAAACAGTGGCCTAATCGCATCACGACCGAAGAAAATACGCTTCTACGCGCCAAGCTTCATGTACTACAAAACAAGCTACTACCGTTCTTCACCAACGGACTTTCCAACCATTTCAGTGACAGGCAAAGGGTGCACATTGAAGTGCAAGCATTGCGGGGGAAGGATATTGGAAACAATGTATCCTGTTTCCTCCCCTGAAGAGTTGTTTGGATTGTGCAGAAAGCTGAGGCGCGAAGGCGCGTTGGGGTGCTTGATAAGCGGCGGATGTCTGCCAGATGGTTCTGTGCCTATTGGAAAATTCATCGGCACTATTGCGAAAGTCAAGCGTGAGTTGGGCCTGACTGTTCTTGTTCATACTGGCGTGATCGACATCCAGACCGCCAAAGCTCTTAGCGAAAGCAAAGTTGACACAGCGTTATTAGATGTGATTGGGTCAAACGAAACAATAAGAGAGATCTATAAACTGAACGTGACAGTTGAAGACTACGATAATTCTCTGAAGGCATTGAATGACGCTGGCATCGCGTTCGTGCCTCATGTCATCGTGGGTCTCCATTACGGAGAGTTGAAGGGCGAACTAAAAGCGTTAGAAATGATATCTCGGTACAAGCCTTCGGCTTTGGTGGTGATCGCTTTCATGTCGATACGCGGAACTGAAATGCAAGACGTTAAGTCAGCAAAACCGCTGGGGATAGCCAGAGTCATTGCAGTGGCTCGTTTGATGTTTCCTCAGACACCTTTGGTGTTGGGATGTATGCGACCGAAGGGTAAGCATCGGGTTGAAACCGATGTCTTAGCTATTAAGGCTGGAGTGGATGCAATAGCGTTTCCAGCAGAAGAGGCAATCGAATTCGCAAGGGATCGAGGGTTCGAGACTGGCTTTTCTTCGGTTTGCTGTTCACAGATTTACGTTGATATTAAGAAGTTGCCTTGAGATGTTGGATGATTGTTTGGCGTTTTTCGAAGTGTTTCAAAGCGAGAGAGTCTCACAGGCTTGTGTGGTTTTAGTTGGTGTCTGTTTTGCGCTCGGAGCGAGTTTTAACCCCCTTATATATAACAACGGATTTATTTTCCGTTTTTGGGGTTTTCATATAGGTTCACAAAGTATAGCATGGTGAAATTGGCTTAAAAAGATACATGGAAGTCGCTTCTCGCGCATGAATTTCCATTTCAGCCACGGACGGAAGATATCTCCCGAAGAGGCACTATTCTAAGGGTGACTTCCAAAATTAACATGAGCTAGACGACTTATTAACACTTATGGAAAATATCTCCCGCAAGAACCCTTTTTCTCTCATATAGATGTGTGGGGGTGAAGTTTTATCCAACCAACCAAACCCTACCACTACCACTGACCACCAATCACTCTCACTCTCTCTCCTACTCCTACCTACCTATACCTACCTACATACACCCTCACACGCACGCACACGCACGCACACGCACGCACACGCGCACACACGCACGGAGAGCGAGTGAGCGATCGATCACTGCGGCATGCAGAATCTTAATCTTCATCATGCGATAATTATGTAACACGATAGAAATGTATGAGCAAATTGTCATAGTCACTTTTGTCGTTGGTCTCCAGCTCACTCTAAGTTGGCGATATCACACAATCTACATGAAACTGCACAGGGAGTTCAAGAAAGCAGTTGACAGCATAGTCGGAGAAAGAAAGAATCTATTCAGAACGGAGCTTCAGAGTCTCGCAAAGGAATTAGCAGATGCAGAAAAGAACAGAGAGAATGGAAGCAAATCAAGAGCGAAAGACGTTGAATATGACAAAAAAGAAGAGATGCTGTTCAACCTAGTAGCCAACATAAATGAACCGATGAACGTATATCTCAAGACAAGGAATGCAGTGAGACGACTCAGTGAATATTTGTTGTTCAGTGCAATACTTGCATTGTCTGGTCTGCTCCCAGCAGCTTTGAACATGGTTGAGCTTGTGTTCTTCTACTTCTTGTTTCTGTTGCCTTTGTCTGTTGCCGTCTTGGCTTGGTTAGATTTCAACGCTCTCGAAGAAAAGCTAGTTAGCATCAGGGACCAGGAGAGGTAAAATGTCTTCAATCTCAAGAAAGGGAGTGTTTTTTTCATTTGTTATCACCCTAGCGATATTCTTCTTGCTTTTTGCCACACTCCAACTTTTGGGTGTAATTCCGAGTTCATTAGGTTCAAGCGAACTTGCGATATTGCTGCTGTTTGCCTTCATTTTCCTTGTCTCAAGCCTAGCAAGCATTCGATATCGGCTGTATGGTATCTACCTTGAACCTTTAAGAAAATACATGCTGCAGTATTTGGCGACAGTAGCGATTGAGCGATGGGAGGTCAATGTAGAAGTGCTACTCAACGGAGATGCCATAGTCACTAACAGAATTCATGGTAGAGTGAATTACGGAGTCGCTCGCTGGCTTTCCATAGGTGTATGGGCAGTTACCCCACAACATAAGAATGGGGGCTTTGAGGTAGAGATAGTTGACTTGGAGAAACACAGAAATTTAGAGCCTGAGATGACACTTGACGAATCAAAATACAAACGGATCAGAATCAGATTTGATAGTCCATTGGAGAGAGGGGACAGGTTTGCCATTGCAGTTCGTTACAAGCTAAGGCATACCTTCTATTTCGAGAGGATGGATTATTATCAACACTCTGGCTTTAGCTCGAGAGAACTTGTGTTGTCAATATTGTTTCCAGAGGATATTACAATTGACGATGTCTATGTAGATATAGGAAATGAGTATGGTAACTATTTAGAGGTAACAAGCATTCCAAAACTAGTTGCGCCCAACTCCATACGCTGGGAAATTCGCGGAGCACTTCATGAAAATATCTACTCAATTCACTGGAGAGCATCAAGGAAACGCGGAGAACCACAATCTCCGTAGCTTGGCCTCGTTTCCATTAGATCTATCGATTCCCATCTCAGTTACCGCGCGCGCTGTCAGGGGAATATCCGAAACTCAAAAGCAAGATTCTTTTCGGTCTTACAGCAGGTCTATGGAACAAAAACATTGCAAAGAAGCGCGCACACACACGAGCGCAGGCGCGCACACGTGGCATCAAAGATAGTGTGATTGAGTTTTAGTAAAACGCGCGCTAAGAGATTGGCTCTTATGCGTACATAAAGGGCATATAGGCATCTGCTACACTATAAGAAGCGGACTCTGATGCCGAAAACTAAGGCAATAATACACATTCAGAACGTTGTTGCCTCTGCAACCTTGAACCAGAAGGTCAATTTGAACGCTGTTGTCAAGAGCTTTCCAGGCGTCGAATATCGCCCAGAACAGTTTCCAGGGCTAGTGTTCAGGATCAAGAGACCGAAAACGGCCACACTGATTTTCAACTCTGGTAAGATGGTGTGCACTGGAGCGAAATCGGAAAAGGAAGCACATAGAGCTGTCATGACGGTTGTTAAAGAGCTGAAGAAAGGCGGGATAGTCATCATCAGCAAGCCCGAGCTTAAGGTTCAGAACATTGTTGCCTCCGCAAGCTTAGGCGGAAAGGTAGACTTGGAACAGGCAGTGAGCAAGCTTGTAAAAACCATGTATGAACCGGAGCAGTTCCCAGGACTGATCTACAGGATGGACGAGCCCAAAGTGGTCATACTGATATTCGCAAGCGGAAACCTTGTTTGCACCGGAGCGAAGAAAGAACAGGACGTTTATGACTCAGTGCAAAAGCTTCACGCAAGCCTAGAGGCGCAAAACCTCATATTCTACGAATAGAAACTACACTTCACCTGTTTTCGCCCGCGCGCACACACGGCAAGTGAGTGTGAAGCACGCGCTGAAGGTTGGTACAGTAGTGTTGACGTGAAGGCCATGAGTTCTTTGGCGGAGGGTTTGTCTTATCTCGAAAGGTTATATTGGAAATAGTGCATATCTAGACTGGAGTTTATGTCTGCTCTTAGTAAGATGACGCGCTGGGCAGAGAAAGTGAGTGCTCGACGAGGCTTGCTTTGTCATTTCTATATTTCAGGAAGTGAGAAACAATACTACAGCACAACAGACTATGCTTACTTCAACTTGTTCAGTGACTCATCTGATTGGATCATGAAAGGAACTTCGGGACATGGAATAACCAGCAAGAGAGGCAAAACATCGGCAGTTCCTTGCCTTAACTGCTTTGAAATCAATGACAAGTTCTATGAAGCACTTGATCGCCTATCCGAACAAGGCAATTCTAGATTCGAGTTTGGCATTGTTCTTAACAAACGCAAGCTGAAGATGCAGTTCGGAAAGAACAAAGTTGTAGATGTTGAACCGGTGTTCAAGCCTCCTGAACCGTTTCCTTCTCCAAAGGAATGCCATCGCTATGATTGGGCTCGTAGCCGGAGAAAACTGTGGCCTTTCAACATGTGTAACGTGGTGAGATTGGAAATACCTGAGTCAGATTTTGGGCTTCCTATCGCTGCGATACGGGCTGATACTGTGATGGGAGTACTGACAAGGCCAAAAGAGTATCATGGTATTATGCAGATGCTGCAAGATGCAAAGAAATGGGACGCAACTGAGAAAGGCATTTTTCCTGTGCTGTAGACAGATTCGCCAGAACGCGTGTAAGACATGGCATGAAATACCGAACTCTCAGCGCGCGCGATCTTGAGCTATTCCTGATCCTCACTTTAACCATTAGTTTTATAGCAAGAAAAGTACACAATTCACAACACCTGCTTCAGCACAAGATTCGCCAAGCATGTTTACGTATTGAGGGGAAAAGCCTTTGCTGTTTCGTCCAGATGAGTATAAGATTCGATTTGAAATCTTCAAAAAGCTCGACAGTCTAACATATCCATTTACCTTTGGTGAGTTTTGGAGAAGGAAACTTGCACTGGAGAATGAAACGAAAAGTATCTTAGACACTGGAAACTTGGAACCTACATATAATAAGCTCAGCATAACATTAAGAAAATGGCGGTGGGCACGCCCCTATAGTTTGGCACGTCTCTCTAAAGGTTTGAGCCTTTCTCTTCATAACATGCAAGATGCCTATGCCGAACTTAGGAGATACAGCTTGTTGGAAGTGGAGGAAATTCCAGATGACCTTCTAAGAAAAGTCTGGCATGAGATGGGTTGCGTAAAGAATTTCGGAAAGAATTCTGGCGGATACTATCTTGTTATGGGGGCAACGAAACCTCTGATGTTTGTTTGGGGACAAACGCCAGCTTTTGATTCGGTTGTTCGCAGACGGATGCCGAAATTTGGTATCACTGGAATAACCTATGATCATTGGAATTATGAAACCTGGAAGCAAGTACTTGTAAAGTTTAAAGAAGAAATAGAGCATCAGGATGGGTTAATAGAGTTTTTAAGAGCAACAACCAAGCAAGAATACAAAACAGACAAGATCGTCCCATATGGACAGTTGATAGACCTTTACTATTGGACACAACCTAAGCCTTGTAACACACATTAGAGCGCGCGCTAGGCAGTATGTTTTTAAAAACAGCGAAAAGAGATAGTTGTACGCTCGCATGTGCAATGATGAGGGGAACAGAAACTGAGAATCTATATTACGCACTGTTCTGCAAGAAAGGACAACTCACTTTGTGACACAGGTAAAAAGGTGACGCCTGACCAATTATATTCGGCAACACCCACGCAACGGTTCATGATTGAATGTAAAAACAAGGGCGTTATGTGGGCCATTTTCTCTGACAAACACGGCGTATGGTTTCCCGAAGAAAGACATGAATGGTATGATAAGGACCCCGATACCGTTTCTGAACAAGAATTTACACAATTAGTCAAGAACTTCGAAGAAGGACTCGCCAATTTCGATGAAATTTGGTTCTATTACAATCCAAGTCGTTTTCATCCATTGTACGAAAGGCTCTTAAAAGAAGCCAGAGTAAAAGGCAAAGTGACCCTCTTCACCCACAAGAAGCAGATCACATAGAGCGATAGTCATGTCCGAACGATGCAAATGGCTTCACGAAAAGAGGATTGAACAAACGAACAGTACTGCATGAACTGTATCATCATCTAGCTTCCGTCACCGGTTTGGAGAGCTCTAGAAGAAGAGAGGAAAGAGACGCTAACAGCTACGTGAGAGATTTCCTAAACTAGGATACTACAATCGGTGAAGAATGCTGTTTTCATTACCGTTGGATAAGCAAGCGAACGGGCGATATCTCCGCAATTTGAAGAAAGCGCAAGCCCCAAGCGTCAAGCGCACGACTAACGAGATTCTTGAGACCAAAGATCAATGGAAAAAGTCTTATTTGAAGATTGACTTATAAAAGCCTATGAACCTCCTTTCACAGCTCACGCACATAGATCTTTTTGCAGGTTGCGGAGGCATTTCTCTTGGTCTTCATAACGCGGGTTGGAAGGGCGTGTTTGCGCTTGAAAAGAGCGCAATGGCTTTCCAGACCCTCAAACACAACTTAATTGACAAGGTGTCTCATTTTGACTGGCCATCTTGGCTTCCGGTCTCGGAGCATGACGTTATGGAGGTTCTGCAAAGCTACAGGAACGAGCTTCACGCTTTGAGTGGACAGGTTGATCTCGTAGTGGGGGGCCCTCCTTGCCAAGGTTTTTCCTTTGCTGGGCAAAGGAATGAGAAAGATGAAAGAAATAAACTTGCAGACTCCTATGTCGAGTTCGTTAGCTTAGTCAAACCACAAGCAATCCTTTTTGAGAATGTCAGAGGTTTTACAGTTGGCTTTGGGAAGGGAAGTGCTTTTGAATGCGAAGCTTACTCAAAGCGGGTTTCGAGGGATTTGCAGGCTCTTGGTTACAGAACAAAGGACGAGATAGTTGATTTCTCGGAGTTCGGGATTCCTCAAGCAAGAAGAAGATACCTTCTGGCAGGTTTTCTTTCAAAGAACCCAAACTGCTTTTTTGAGATTCTCCATGAAACTAAGAGTTCTTTTTTGGAGGCCAAAGGACTTGGTATCAGAGTGACTTTGGGAGAGGCTCTTTCCGACCTAGAGAGGAGCAATGGTGAGATGCCATCAGATGAATGCAAAGCTTTCAAACAAGGAATCTATGGTTCGCCTGTGGGTCCCTATCAAGAACTCATGCGGAAAGGAGGAGGACGTTTACCTGATAGCCACAGATTCGCGAATCATAGAAAGAAAACACTTGAACGGTTGGAATACATTCAAACCAACTGCCCAAAGGGAAAACAAATCGAAAAAAGTATTCGAACGAAACTTGGTCTGAAAAAGAACGTAATAATTCCTTTGGATAATGCTGATCAATGTCCAACTCTCACAACTCTTCCTGACGATTACGTACATTATTCTGAGCCACGAATTCTTACCGTGAGAGAATGCGCTAGAATACAGTCTTTCCCCGACTGGTTTGAATTCAAAAGCAGTTATACAACAGGCGGTCTTCGTAGAAAAAATGAGGTCCCCAGATATACCCAAGTGGGAAATGCTGTCCCACCCCTCTTTGCAGAATTGGCAGGCAATGTACTTGGAGAGTTGATCTAGTTGGACAAACTCCAATTCAGGATAAGTTCTGAGCTAAAGAACATAATCGGAAGAGACCTTATCACAGACGATTTTATTGCGATTTCTGAACTGGTCAAGAATTCCTATGACGCTAATGCTAGGAAAGTGGAAATAAGCTTTAGATACGTAAAGAATGAAGGAAAAAACGCGACTATAATAATATCTGACGATGGAGATGGCATGACGTTTGAGGACCTTAAAGAAAAGTGGCTTCTGGTAGGATATTCTAAGAAGGCAGAACTTCAAAAAGAGCTTGCGGCTGAGGCTTTTCGAGAGGGAATCGGAAAAAAGCGAATATTCGCAGGCGCAAAAGGAATCGGGCGATTTTCTTGCGATAAGTTAGGTAGCAAACTCGAGCTTTTTACAAAAACTGAACAAGAAAGTTTTGTTGATTATCTTAAAATGGATTGGGACAAGTTCGAGGAAAACCCAAATACTCAATTTCAGGAAATAGACGTTCTCCATGATCAGTTGGATGTCACAAGTAACAGAATTTTCCGAGGATTAAAGAAAGGAACAATTCTGAAAATTTCCTGTTTGCGAGATCGATGGAATAGGGCTAAATTACTTAAACTTAAGCGGCATCTCCAGCGCCTGATCAATCCCTCCCAGATTGATCCGTCTCTGGAGTTTAGTATCTACCTTGATGCTAACGAGTTTGAGGAAGACGACAAGAAATACAAACCTGAGGAAGATTCAGAAATTGTTAATGGCCTAGTTCGAAACGTGCTTTTTGAAAACATGGGAATAAGAACAACCCAGATTAGCGTCAAAGTGGAAAAGGACAAAATCTTCACAGAACTGTTTGACAAGGGCGAGTTTATTTACAGATTGGAAGAAAACAACGAATACAAACCCCTGCATGACGTTGATATTAAGATATTTTTCCTCAATCCAGTTGCCAAAACTACTTTTACGAAAACAATGGGAATTGCGCCGGTAAAATACGGCTCTGTCTTCTTTTATAAAAACGGGATAAAGGTCAACCCCTACGGAAACGTTGGAGACGATTGGCTTGGATTGGACAGAAGAAAAACTCAAGGCACAAGGAGATTCTTAGGTAACAGAGATTTGATGGGACGGATTGAAATGAGTGGCAATCAACCCGCCTTCAGAGAAGTCTCCAGCCGAGACGGAGGAGTAACGGAAACTGCGGAATTGAATCTTCTGAAAGAAGCATTTCGCGAAAAAGCCTTGATAAGGCTGGAGAGATTTGTAATTGAAGGAATCAATTGGGATTCCGAGAAGAAGCCCAAGACTCCAGAAGAGGTTAAAGCTGATAGCTTTGAGATAATAAGCAAGCTTGCTGGAAGATCAACCCAAGAAATTCAAAACGTCGAATTCAATAAGAATTTATTGGATATTTTTGCTGAGAAACAAGTAGAGAAAACCCCAGAAATTATCAGCAATATTGAGAACATCAAAGAGATTATTAAGAGCGATGAAGACAAGGCATACATAGATCTGCAGGTAAAGGCTGTAAGAACCGCTTTTCGCAACCTGCAAAAGACGAAAACCACACTCGAAAAACAACTCAGGGAAAAGGAGCTTTTTCTGAAATATGTGGCTCAAGATGAGAGAGGAGACATAGCGGCAATAAAGCATCAAGTTGGCTTAGCTGTGGATACCATCAGACTGAGTCTCGATCCATTGAAAACGAAGATTAAGACTGGAGAACCAGCAACGACTAGCGAATTGACAACAGTACTCGACGCAACCCTGCTGCAACTACAAATGATTTCTGTAGCAGTTTCCTTTTTGTCTCTTGCCAAATTCGCAGGCAAAGCTCAAGAAATCACTCAAGATATGGCAGCGTACGTGAAGCAATACATTGAAAAAATATACGTCCCTCTCAATGAAGCGGAAATGAACAAACTAGGCACCCGAGTTACTGTGGAAATGAAACCGGATGTGTCTTTCGTCAGTACGTTCAATCCCTACGAAGTTGCGATTGTTGTGGACAATCTTATTGACAATTCCAAAAAGGCAGGGGCCAAGAACATTACCATTTCAGTAGAGGTTCAGAATGCAGAATCACTTTTGTTGAGGTTCACGGATAACGGGAAAGGAATTAGTGACGAGGACCTGTTGAAAATCTTCGATTTCGGCTATTCAACAACAGGGGGCACTGGAATTGGTTTGTATCACGTTAAGAAAATACTTGAAAATCAAGGTAGGATATCGGTTAACAACAAGCTGGAAAAGGGTGTTGAATTCACAGTGGAGTTTCGAAAGCAGTGCTAGATTATAATATAGTGTGGTTTGAAGATTCTACACGTTACATTGAAGCTGCCAAACCAGAAGTGGAAAAGTACTTAGCAGATCTTGGCTATGCTCTCAAAATAGTCCAACGGAAAGACGACACCGATTTCGCCAAGATAATGAATGAGAGTGATGTAGATCTGATTCTAGTCGATCAGAATTTGCGGGATGGCAAAAGGGGAGACACGCTCATTGACGCGATAAGAAAGAACGAAATGTACACTGATGCTGTGTTTTATTCCAAAGATCCCTGGCCAGAGAACGTCATAGCTCAACTTCAAGGTGTGTTCTACACACAAAGGGCCACTCTGGTTGACAAAACAAAGAAGATAATATTGTTGACGCTGAAGAAGAATCAGGATATCTGTAACATTAGAGGGCAGTTCATAGCTGAAACAATCGACGCCGTTACCGCCTTGGAGGATATTATTTCAAAGATTCTGAAACTCGAGGATGAGCAATTAATTTTCTACAACGATTCATTTATCCAGGAAGGATATATCGAAGATATGAGCAAGCATAAAGTTGTTTCAGAGTTCTTGCGACAGAGACTAGAATTCCTAAACGATGAAGTCGGCAAAGGGAAAAAAGAACTAAATGGAACAAAAACTGAACTAGAAGGAATAAGGACAGTTTTTAAGGATTTTGCCGATGACATTATTACGCGGAGAAATCAATTAGCTCACTCAAAGAAGGTGTCTGGGAAAAAGAATACACTATTGGTTAAAAACAAACAAAAACACGAATTTGAAGAATGGCAATTGACGGATGATGAATGCAGAAAAATCAGATTAACATTTATCAAACACGTCAATAACCTCGACGCACTAAAAAAGCTCCTTGATGATGGAAAAATTTGAGCTAATAACTTTTAGGCGCTTCTAAGCGAACCACATAGGTCCAAACAATTTTGCCCATATATGCAAAAAGGATTCACTGGACAAATATCACAAAGCGGAACTTTTCTGCATACCAGAGCTCCAAGGTCAAGGAGGCCAAAATTATATTCTTTCCACATCGCATCAGGAAGCATTTCTTCAGCCAGATTCCACATCCATTTCTCTCTCGCGTCTTTAGGTAATTTGAGCCCTCTAACTCGGGTTAGTATTCGAGCGACGTTGCTATCAACAACAGCGGTTCTTGTTCCATAACAGAAGCAAGCTACGGCACTTGAAATGTACTGACCTACATGGGGTATTTCTGAAAGAGTCTTTTGGTCAGCTGGAATCAAACCGCAATGCTCATCAATAATTGTCTCTGCAATTTCTCTTAATGCCAACGCTCTCTGTCTATAAAGACCCAGAGGCTTCAGATCGATTTCTAATTCCTTCTGGGAAAAATACATAGTCTTTTTTGGTTCACTGTATTTGGAAATGAGCCGAAGAAAGTTCTTTTCCACGGTTTCCGCTCTTGTTTTCTTAAGTAATAATTCTAAAACGAGCCACTGCCAAGGAGATAACTCTCTTGTTCTCCAAAGAAAAGCTCTACCTTTCTCGAGATACCATTTGACGATGCATTTTTGGAATTCTTTTATCAATCCTTTCCCGTCCACCAATATTCGCAAACACACATGGTTAGAAAATGTGCGTTTGGTTGTATATGAGGACGACCCATATTTTCCCGCTAAGCCTTCATGTATACTGATCCTTTTTTGATCTTCACATCTGTACTGTTTACTCGTTTTCGCTACTGTCTCTATATCCTATCCTACCTTCAATATCCATAGAACTATTCTGGATCAGGTATACATCTGGAACCATCCAATCAGTTGTTCGCTAACCGTCGTCGTGGTCGTCGTTCGTCGTCGTTCCGTCGTCGTCCAAGGGGTGGGGGGGTAAAGTTTTATGCCAAACCCAAACGCGCTATCAAACAGCTTTATTGGATTTGATATTTGTTGTGCAAATACTGTAAATTAGTCTAGCTGCTTCGGTCACCTTAACCAACTCATTCTGAGGCTTGCTCTGCCAATACTGTGAATCGTTCTCAGGGTACCTAGTACTGTTGTACGTTGCGGAGCCTGTCACAACCGACAAAGCATTACAGATTTTTAGAAGTTCTGGCTGGCTCATGATACTATTTGATTTGATGTGGTTAATAATAGGCGAGAAATCATGTTCATGTGGATTGCTATGTCCCACGCATACAGCTTTTAGGCTGTCTTCAACACCCTGCCACACGAGCAATCCTACAGCAAGTCCCACCGAACCTGTGACTTGGCTTTGTACTATTTTTTCCGCCCCTCCAATAAAAGAATCGGCATTTGCAAGCCATTGGTCAGACGACAATGTTTCTTCACCAAGAATCAGGGTCATTATGAAGAACCGTATATAGTTTTTTATGACACGTGTCGTGCGCTCGATTTAGTCCTCGCTGCAAATTTCCGCCCCCGAAAAAGCTCAAGAGTAGTTACGAAAAACTCGCGCGTTTCTTTCGCTTTTTTTCTTGAAGCGTCTGAACTCCAGTTTACAACGCTTGCTGCAATACTTTTGGACATAGTTAGGATGGTATGCTCTGTACCAGAAGTCTGCGCGCGTGCGTGGGCAATTAGGGCATCGACCTTTTTTGATAAGTAACGATTCAGGTTCATCTCTCTTCACTTGTTTTGTGCCTATCCATATGTGGGCTAAGCATTCGTAGGTCTCACATTTGCCTTGTTTTGAGAGCCGCAAAAGAAAGCGACAGCAAGTCTTTCCATCAGGAAGAACTCGTCTAAGATGTTTGACACAGTAGTTCTTGTGTAAGCCTTCTTCGTCTAGAAATTCCTTGAAGAAATGCTCACAATCAGAACAAGGATGATACCACCTAATAGAACCAAGTGTACGTTCACCCTTCGTTTTTAATGTTTTCGTTCTCTCCCTGCCAGTCATAACCTATTATGTAACCCCAAGTTTAAAAAGATTTGAAGACCGCACTAGTTTCAAAAATCAACGTTTAACCAGAACGCTACGTGCAGGAATTTTCGATACCTTTTTGGGATTACGACTCCAAGAATCGTGAAATGCGACACCGAAGCGTCAGAAAACTCGAACAGCACAGTCCTGCGGGAAACCTCAGTTCGGAGATGAGGGTAAGAGAGAGCGAGTCCTAAACGGTGTGTGTCGGCGGTGTGACAAAAACATTGGAGAAAAAGTTCAAACTACTGTGGGAAACTATACATGCAGAAAAAGTGGGGAAAGATTTGTAGCACGTGCGGGCGAAAAAAGAAGGGAAGTTGCCGTGCGCTATCAATGTGTGTCTATTCTTTGCCTCTGACAATATTAATGTATTCTGAGATTATTTCTCTGGGCGACATGTCGCTTACGCGTTTTATCAGGATGAACCCTAAGTCTTGTCTTTCGGCTTCAAATGCCTTTTCCGTGAGTTTTTCCTGCACAAGAGGTTTCAGCAAATTACTAAGTGCTTCTTCGGTTAGCCCAAGTCCTTTCTGCAGCACTTCTATTCTAG
>Ga0315279_10002973_pt1 | contig 24401 bp, 20 predicted proteins | sample YL17G06_20_MG_FD_203694 | JGI IMG/M metagenome (GOLD analysis project Ga0315279, IMG submission 203694) | Sediment microbial communities from Yellowstone Lake, YNP, Wyoming, USA - YL17G06_20 | ecosystem: Environmental > Aquatic > Freshwater > Lake > Sediment | place: USA: Wyoming | collected...
GGGCACGCCGTAGCTGCCGTCCGAACGCACGGCGCCGCTGAACCAGTCGCCCGCCGGCGTCGGTCGAGTGAGCGCCTTCACGTGCGAGAGCGCCGCGTTCGCCGCCGATGCCGCCGACGACGCCCCGCGCGCCGCGATGACTGCCGCACCGCGCTTCTGCACCGTCGGCACGAACGTCTCCTCCAGCCACTTCCGGTCGCCGATGACTGTCTCCGCCGGCTGGCCGTTGATCTTCACGTGCTCGAAGTCGGGGAACTGCGTGGTGCTGTGGTTGCCCCAGATCGTCACGTTCGTCACGGCGCTCACCGAGGTGCCGGCCTTCTGCGCGAGCTGCGCCACCGCGCGGCGGTGGTCGAGCATCGTCATCGCGGCGAACCGTTCCTTCGGCACCTCCGGCGCATTGTGCATGGCGATGAGACAGTTCGTGTTGCACGGGTTGCCGACGACGAGGATGCGCACGTCGGACGCCGCCTTCCGGAGCGCCTTGCCCTGACCGACGAAGATCTTCCCGTTGTCCTTCAGGAGGTCACTCCGCTCCATGCCGGGGCCGCGCGGCTTCGCGCCGACGAGGAGCGCCCAGTTCGCGCCGTCGAAGGCGCCCTCGGCCACGTCGCAGAGCTTCATGCCGGCGAGCGTCGGGAACGCGCAGTCCGCGAGCTCCATCGCGACGCCTTCGAGCGCCTTCATCGCCGGCGTGATCTCCAGCAGTTGGAGAAACACCGGCCGGTTGTCGCCGAACACCTCGCCCGATGCCAGCCGGAAGAGCAGGCTGTACCCGATCTGCCCGGCGGCGCCGGTGACGGCCACGTGAACAGGCTGCATGGTGATGGTCCCCCTCTTCGGTACCGGCGTCGTCGTTCGCGGGCGCCGCGCACCCGCCTTACGAACATACGCGACGCGGCCGGCTCGTTCAAGCCTCTCGTTGGACGAGTGCCTGCGGCGGTTCCGGGGATGTCTACCGGTTGACAACGCCTCGTACGGGGCACAGCGAAGGTACCGCATGCGCGCTAAGTGGCCGCGTCGCATGGATCATGATGCGATCTGCCTTGCGCGATCCTTGATGACGGAGGTCTTCCATTGCATATTGCACAATGGAGGAGAAAGGTACCATCATGCTGCCGGCGTGCGATGGTGCCGGCGGCAGGCGAGCTTCGGGCGTGCGCGCCGTGCGCACGAGAGGAGGTGTAGGATGCCACGCAGATGCGGTCTGGTAATCGCGGTGGCGCCCGCAAGCACGATAGCCGGGAGCCCGGTGGCCACCAAGCAGGCAAAGCCCGTCCGGTGCATGGGGCGGCCGAGGAGTGGTTTGGCCGCAGCGGGCGCGCTCCTGTCCGTCCTGTCTTCCATGTTTGGCCTATTCTTCACGGGGTGCGGGGATCGTGTTCTGAAGTACGAGGAGTCAAAGGATCTCCTCACGGTGATTTTTGTTGAAAGCACAAGTACGCATCAGGTTGACTCAATCTTCGTGAGCAATCACCTCCAAGTAGTGCTCAAACACCACTGGCCGTGGGCCCCGCTTGCTTTCAGGGTGTCCATAGATCGCACCCTGGTGCCCAGGACAGTCACAGCTGCGCTGTTGGCCCCCAAACTCGTACGCGAGAACCCGGGAATCGTGGAAGAGGCTGTGCCGCTGCGCGGGGTGGTGCACTCACTGGAGGCACAAGAGTAGACGCAGCGCCACAATGCGGCGTCGCCAGGCCCAAGAGTGTGTCCGAGAGACTACTAGAGAGGAGGTGTGGTGTGCGCGGAACATGTCTTACTGCCCTCGCGATGGGGTGCGTGCTGGCCACAGGCCTCACGGCGCGTGCCGAGTCATACCAGGCACGCCCGTGCCGCACTGTCACCTGCACCGACACGCTGACGGTTATCTTCCGCCAGGGTACGCCTGGTACGACCATCACCCAGCGCGCAACGCTGCTGCGCTGAGGCAGGCGCGATAGCGTGAACGGGCGGACCTTCGGGTTCGCCCTTTTCGCGTACTGTGGCCGCCTACGCCGTCCGCGCCGAGCCGTCGCCGCGAGCGATGTCGTCCGCGTAGCTCGAATCCCGGCCATCGAAGAACCGATCGAGCGCGGCGAGAAGCGACTCGGGCGTCTTGAACAGGCGGTGCTTCGTCGGCAGCGAGAGGAGGAACGCCCGACCGAAGCGCTCCGTCGTGACGCGCGTATCGAGGATGAGGACGGCGCCGCGGTCCTGCTGCGAGCGGATGAGCCGGCCGAAGCCCTGCCGGAAACGGATTGCCGCCTCGGGCACGGTCATGTGGAGGAAGGGGTCCTTGCCCGCCTTGCGGAGGTCCTCCGCCTGCGCGACCAGGAGTGGCTCGGTCGGCACAGCGAACGGCAGCTTGACGATGATCAGCATCTCCAACGCCTCGCCGGGCACGTCGACGCCCTGCCAGAAGCTCTCCGTGCCGAACAGGACGCTCTCCCGCTCGCGGCGGAACAGGTCGGCGAGGTTCGTGCGCGAGCCGTCGAGCCCCTGGCCGAGGAGGAGGATGCCGGCGGCCGTCAGGTCGGCGCGGACGGCGCGGTACGTCTGGTTGAGCTGCTGGTACGACGTGAACAGGACGAGCGTGCCGCGGCGCGTGCGGAGGATGGCATCGCGCACGAGCGTCGTCACGGCGTCCTGGAACTCGCGCGACTTCGGGTTGGGGAACCAGCCCGGCACCGCGACGAGCACCTGCCGGTCGTAGTCGAATGGGGAGCCGACGGCGAGCGTCCGCACCCGTTCCGCCGCGTCACCGACGAGCCCGACGCGGTCGAGGAAGTAGGTGAACTTGCCCGCCACTGCGAGCGTCGCCGAGGTCATGACGACCGAGCGCAAGCCGGGGAAGAACCGCTCCCGCAGCCGCTCGCCGACGTGGAGCGGCGCCGCGTAGAGCCGCACGTCGTGCCGTCCGAGCGCGTCCGCCGGGAGCTCGTACCAGTACACGAGCGTCTCGTCCGCCGCCTCCGTCAGGTTCATGATGATGTCGTCGAGGGCGGCTAGGTCGGCGCCCCGATTCTCCAGGTCCACGACGAACTCGTCGCGCGGCCCAAGCCGGCCCTGGTCGAGGTCCCGCAGCCAATCGGCGAGCGTGCCGAGCTCCGCAGCGAGACTCGCGATGGCGGCCCGGAGATCGTCCCGCTTGTCCTTCGCCGCGGCGAGCGGGTTTTCCTCCGCCGTATAGCGGGCCTTGTGCGCGAAGCGCGATTCTGTCGGGCGGGCGAGCACGTCGCCGAGCCGCTCGAAGAACGCCTGCCCCGCGTGCACCAGCGCGGCCGTCGCCTCGATGGCGCGCGTCACCTGGGTCTGATGCGTCTTGACCTCGGCACGCGGCATCGTCGACTGGCCCAGGGCGTCGTTGACGCGCTTCAAGAGGCCGCTCTCGTGCGCCTCGCGGTAGTGGATGCGGTGCGCGACGTCGCGCAGCGACCACCAGGAGACTTCCGCGCCGAGATACTGGCTCGCCACGCGCTCCAGGTTGTGCGCCTCGTCGATGACGAGGTCCTGGTATGGGCCGAGGACGAGGTTGTCGGCGGCGAGATCGCTGAAGAGGAGCGAGTGGTTGACGACGACGACGTGGGCCTGCTGCGCGGCGCGGCGGACGCGCATGAGGAAGCACTCGTTGTAGACGGGGCAGGCGTTCGGCGTGCATGGCTGGCCCTCGGTCGAAAGGCGCGCCCAGAGGCTCCTGCCTGGCCCGGAGGGCGCGAACGCCGTGTTCTCCGAGATGTCACCGGAGGTCGTCTCGGCGATCCACGTGGCGATCGGCAGCGCGGACAGCCGCTCGCGGTCCGTCGTGATCTGGTGGCCGGGGACCTTGCCGCTCCGCCAGCGATTCAGGCAGATGTAGTTGCTCCGGCCCTTCAGCAGCACCGCGCGGAAGGGGACGCCGAGCGTGGCCGCCAAGAGCGGCAGGTCCTTGTAGAAGAGCTGCTCCTGGAGCGTCTTGGTGTTCGTGGAGACGACGACGCGGCGGGCGTTGACGACGGCCCAGAGGATCGCCGGCGCGAGGTAGGCGAGCGACTTGCCGGTGCCCGTGCCCGCCTCGCACACGAGGATCTCGCCGCCACCGAACGCGCCGCAGACCGCGGCGGCCATCTCCACCTGCGATGGGCGCTCCTCATAGTGCTCGAGCGCGCGTGCAAGCGGCCCTCGCGGCCCGAGGTAGCACCGTACCGCGTCCGGCTCGACCGGCACGACGTCGGCGGAAGGCTCGAGCCGCTCGGAGCCGAACGCGCCGAGCGTGTTCGGCAGCGAGACCAGCAGGTCCTCGGCGATCTTGGGCGCGGGAACCCCTTCGAGCCCGCGTCGCGCCCCGAGCGCCACGATCTCCCGCAGGAGATCGGCGATGCTGCCCACCGGCGGGTCCGGCGCGCGCGCGTCCTGCGCCAAGATCACGAGCGCTTCGAGTCTGCCGATCGGCCGCGCGGCGAGCGAGTCCACGAGGCAGTGGAAGACGGCGACGAACGCGCGGAGGTCCGCCTGCGCGCGCGTCTCTTCGACGAGGATGCCGAACGCTTCGAGGAGCGTCTCGAGTCGGTGGTTCCGGAGCCGCGGGATGGCGATGCGCGCCAGGTCGAGCGTGTCGTACAGGGGCGGGAGCGATATCCCCGGGCGGACGGCGAGGAGGAAGCCGGCGGCGAAGTCGGCGTTGTGTGCGACGATAGGCAAGTCGTCGATGAACGCGAGGAGATCGGGCAGGACGTCCTCGGCGCGCCCCTGGCGGGCGACGTCCGCCGCGCGGATGCCGGTCAGGCGCTCGATGGCCGGCGGGATGCCGCGGCGTGGTCGCACGAGGCGGCGGAACTCGTCCGCGATCTCCCCCGCCTCGACGCGCACGGCGGCGACCTCGATGATGTCGTCGGACTGCGGATCGGTCCCGGTGGTTTCGAGGTGGAGGGCGACGAACCGGTCGAGGATGCTCATTCGTCCCTCAGACGCTTTCGTATTGAAGACGCTACATCATGGCCGGAGGGGCGAGGCATGCCTCGCCCCTGCAACCTATTGTGCAGACGCATCATACAACCGACGATATGGGCAAACCCGCGAACGCGAAGCGTTCGACCGTGTTCGCCCATGTAGCACGTTCAAGGCGAATGCGTATCAGACGTCGGCGGAGGTGCTGAGATCGGCCAGGAGCGCCAGGAAGCGTTCGTAGTGCTTGGCGAGGGCGAGCGGTATGCCGTCGTCCCACCATGCGTAGACGAGGTTGAAATGCCCCGACTCGGACGCGCCGAACCCGATCCGGAGCGTCGCGCCGCTCTCGACGCAGAGGGCGGCCGTCGCCAGACTGAACTCCGGATTGAGGTCCACCGCCACCTGCGGGGCGAGCGCTTGGACGTGGCGCACGACCCTGCGGTGCGGCAGGCCAACCCAATTGACCGCATCGGAGAACTCGATGACCCGTCCCGCGGCGGATTCCGGCAGCGGCGCGACCTGCTCCTTCGCCCGGAGCCACACCGGCGTGATCGGCGCGAACCATGTGAAGAGCCGGTCGCAGACCTCGAGCGCGCTCGCGTGCTGAGCCGGATCACCGGGGAGGCACACCAACGCGCTTCCGCCGTCGCGGAGCGCCGTTCGGACGTCCACGGTGCGGAGATCGCGCCCGCGGAGGTCGTACCTGCTCCAGAGCTGGCCGAGACGGGGGAACCGCATCATGGGGCGACCCCGGTGGAGGGACGGCGGAGCACGGACGACCCGTCCACCACGCGTCCCTGCGGATAGCAGCCGAGCACTCGGATGAACGTGGCGAGTTCATCCATGTGGTCGAGCGCCTTCTGGCAGCGCGACTCCTTCAGGCTGCCGACGAAGTCGAGGTAGAACAAGTACTCCCACGGCGTGCCGAGGAGCGGACGCGATTCAATCTTCAGGAGGTCGATATCCCGCAGAGCGAAGACGCCGAGGGCCCGGAACAGCATCCCCGGCCGGTGGTGGAGGGCGAAGACCACCGATACCTTCATCGTGCCCGGCTCGCCCTCCTTCTCCAGCGGTTCGGGCGTGATCACCAGGAACCGGGTGAAGTTCTGATGGTTGCTCTCGATGCCCGATGCGAGGGTCTCCATGCCGTAGTCCGCCGCCGCCTGCGCGCTGCCGATCGCCGCCGTGTCGGTCGCGCCGGACCGGCGCAGGTCGCGCACCGCGCCCGCCGTGTCGTACACCGGCGTCGCCTCGACCCCGGGCATGCTGCGGAGGAAGTCGCGGCACTGGGCGAGCGCCTGAGGGTGCGACATGATGCGCCGGATGCCGGCGAGCGTTGCGCCCGGGTTGACGAGGAGATGATGCACGATCCGGAGCTTGACCTCACCAATGATGTGCAGCTCGTGCTCCAGGAGCAGGTCGTAGTTCTCGTGCACGCTGCCGGCGAGGGAGTTCTCGATGGGGATCACCCCGGCGGCGGCTTCTCCGCGCGTCACCTTGTCGAAGACGTCGTAGAAGCTGAGCGACGGCGCCACCTCGATATCGCGGCCGTAGAACTCGCGCGCCGCGAGTTCGCTGTAGGCGCCGAGTTCGCCTTGGAACGTCACTGGTCCCATTCGCGCTCTCTCCGCGTCGCTCCGCTCACGGGAAGGGACGAATCGCCCGCGGGCCCAGTCACGTCTCAGGGCCGCCGTGAGCCACCACCTGCCGTCGCGTTGGGCGGCGCCATGACGGCGGGAACCATCGTATACTATAACTCGTCAGGTCGCACTCGCGCTCTTCCGAGGCCACCTCGTCGGGCGCGGGCGCGTCCGCCGCGTCAGGTATGGTAGCACATTCGTCCGTTCCGGTCCAGCCGGCGGCGCATTGACCCGTCTTATGCCGCACGTAGCTTTAGCATACCGCGATGCGTCTCGTATGAAGCTGTCCATTCGATGCCTCCGGCGGAATGTCGTGGGTTCGATATCGACGCGATCCGTGAACCCGTCCCTCATGCGCTATCTGGCGGTTGTGGCCGTGAGCGTGCTGGCGTCCTCCGCTTGTGCCCCGGGGTTCAGCGCGCGCTGGTCGGCGACGGCAGGGCTGGGGCAACCGACGGAGCTATTCGACTACGTCGGCATCTCGCCGCGCGCGTTTGGCTCGGTCACGATCCGGCTGACGCAGGCGGCCGATCTTGGCCTGGCGGGCGACTACGCGTGGTACAACAGCCGCGATCCGGCGGAGGGCGGTCGGCAATGGCGGGCGCTCGCTCTCGTGCGCTGGGCGAGCCGGCCGCGGTGGCTGCCGCCGTGGTGCTCGCCGTTCGGCGAGTTGGGGCTCGGCCTCGGGCGGCTCGAGTATGTCGGCCTCACGCGCGTCGAACGGCGCGTCGGCCCGGCTTCGCGCCTCGCCGTGGGGCTCGATCTCCACGTCCGTCCCCGGGTCGACCTCGTGGCGACCATCGGCCTGGACCGCCTCGACTCCTCCATCAACTCCATGGAGCGCAAGTACCCGACCATGGTGAGCCTCAAACTCGGCCTGGCGCTTCGCCTGCCCCGGGGCGAACCGCTCTTCGCTCCGGTGATGCCACCGCAGGGGGCCACGAGCCGCGTGCCCTCGTCGGGGATCTGATCGGGGCGGAGGGAGATGCCCATGCAGATCGTCCGCTTGGCCCTCGGGCAGATCAACACCACGGTCGGCGACATCCACGGCAATGCGAAGAAGATGCTCGACTGGATCGAGCGCGCCCGCGACCTCGACGCGGACATCCTCGCCTTCCCCGAACTCGCGACCGTCGGCTACCCGCCGGAGGACCTCCTCTACCGGTCGGACCTCCTCCGCGCCAACATCGAGGCGCGCGACGAGATCGCCGCCGCGAGCCGGGGCATGGTGGTCATCTTCGGCTTCGTCGATTGCCCGGATGACATCTACAACGCCGCCGCCATCGCCTGCGACGGCAAGGTGGTCGGCGTCTACCACAAGCAGTTCCTGCCGAACTACAGCGTCTTCGACGAGAACCGCTACTTCCAGGCCGGCACCTCCCAGGGCGTTCACGTGCTCGGCGACGTCAGGTTCGGCGTGAGCATCTGCGAGGACATCTGGTATCCCGGCGGGCCGACCGAGGCGCAGGCGCTCGCCAGCGGCGCACAGCTCATCATCAACATCTCCGCCTCGCCATACTACGCGAGCAAGATCGGCGCCCGCGACCGCATGATCTGCACCCGCGCCGCCGACAACGCCGCCGTCGTGGCCCTCGTCAACCTCGTCGGCGGGCAGGACGAGCTGATCTTCGACGGCGGCAGCATCATCTCCGACGAGACGGGCGCCGCCATGGCGCTCGGCCAGCAATTCGCCGAGGACCTCGTCGTCGCCGACATCCCGCTCGACCCCATCTTCCGCCACCGCCTGCGCGACCCGCGTCGCCGCAAGGAGAAGTTCGCCGCCATGTTGCGCGGCGTCGAGACGCCGACCACGCAGCTCCACCTCGCGCTCCGGAGCCAGCGCACGCCGATCGAGCGCGCGACCGCGACGGGCCGGCTCGACCGGCTGAGCGAGATCTACCGCGCCCTCATGCTCGGCGTGCGCGACTACGTCGACAAGAACAGCTTCAAGGAAGTCGTCGTCGCCATCTCCGGCGGCATCGACTCGGCGCTCACCGCAACGATCGCGGTCGACGCCCTCGGCAAGGACCGCGTCGTCGGCGTGACGATGCCCTCGCGCTACAGCTCGGACGAGACGCGGAGCGACGCCGAGGTCATCGCACGAAACCTCGGCATCCACTTCCTCACCATCCCCATCGAGTCACTCCACACGACCTATCTCGACACGCTCGCACCCGTCTTCGCGGGCCGGCCGCACGACGCGGCGGAGGAGAACATCCAGGCGCGCATCCGCGGCAACCTCATCATGGCGCTCTCGAACAAGTTCGGCTGGCTCGTGCTGACCACGGGCAACAAGAGCGAGATGTCCACCGGCTACGCCACGCTCTACGGCGACATGGCGGGTGGCTTCGCCGTCCTCAAGGACGTGTACAAAGTGACGGTCTTCGATCTCGCGCGCTGGCGGAACGCGCAAGGCCCGGTCATCCCCGAGTCGACCATCTCCCGCCCGCCGACGGCGGAGCTCCGCGAGAACCAGAAAGACCAGGACACGCTCCCGCCGTACGAGACCCTCGACCCGATCCTCGAGGCCTACGTCGAGCGCGACGAGACGGTCGACGAGATCGCCCGCCGCGGCTACGACGAGAAGACGGTGCGCAAGGTCATCCGGATGGTGGACATCAACGAGTACAAGCGCCGACAGGCACCGCCGGGGATCAAGATCACGCCGCGCGCCCTCGGGAAGGACCGCCGGCTGCCGATCACCATGCGGACCTGGCACCGGCTGCCGAAGGCGGGCGCCCCGACCCGGGGAGCCGGCGATGCATGAGTGGGCGCTCGCCGAGGGCGTCATCGAGACGGCCCTCCGCGTGGCCGAGGAACGGGGGATCGACCGCGTCCGCGCGGTGCGGGTGCGCATGGGCCGGCTTCAGCAGATCGACCCCGACATCTTCGCCTTCGCCCTGGGGGAGCTCGTCAAGGGCCAGCCGCCGCGCATCCGCGACGCGGCATTCGAGTTCGAGCACGAGCCGGCGGCGTTCGAATGCCGGCGCTGCGGCACGAAGTGGACCCTGGACGCCGCGCCGGAATTCTCCGGCGAGGCGCCGGAAGCACTCGACGAGGAGGAGAAGGAGGCGATCCACTTCGTCCCGGAGCTCGCGCACGTGTACCTCCGTTGCCCGTCGTGCGGCAGCCCCGACTTCCAGGTGGCCGCCGGGCGCGGCGTGTGGCTCGCGGCGGTCGAGGGCAGCCGCGCCTCCACGGGAGGCGATGGGTGAACGGCGATCCGCGACCGGCCGCCATCGCCCGAAGGCTGGGGGAAGTCGGCCGGATCGTCGCCGTGTCGAGCGGCAAGGGCGGCGTTGGCAAGAGCCTCGTCGCCGCGACACTGGCCGCCACGCTCGCCGACGCGGGCCGCCGCGTCGGGCTCCTCGACCTCGACTTCGCCGGATCGTCGGCGCACGTCGTCCTCGGCGCCGCGCGCGGTCTGCCACACGAGGACCGCGGCATCGTCCCGCCCGTCGTCGCCGGCGTACGATTCATGTCCCTCGTCCACTACATCGGCGAGGCCGCGGCGCCGCTCCGGGGCGACGCCGACGCGAACGCGATCGCGGAACTCCTCGCCATCACCCGCTGGGGCCCCCTCGACCTCCTCCTCGTCGACATGCCGCCCGGCATGGGCGATGCGACCCTCGAGACGATCCGCCTGCTGCCGCGCGCCGAGTTCCTCGTCGTGGCGACCGCGTCCCGCATGGCGCTGCCCGTGGTGCGGCGTGTGCTCGGCTTCCTGCAGGAGTTACGCGTGCCCATCGTCGGCGCCGCAGAGAACATGGCGCACGGCGCGGGGAGCGTCGTCGCGGCGGCGCTCGCCGGCGTCCCGTTCCTCGGCGCGCTGCCGTACGACCCGACCATCGAGGATGTCGTCGGCGACGTGCCGGCGCTCCTAGCGACGCCGTTCGGGCAGGCGGTACGAGAGATGATGCGGCGGGCGGGATTGGGGTGAGGCAAGGCAACGGTCCTATGCGCGGGCAGCCCTGGTTGGCGTGCCCGGGCGCACGCGACCGTACGTGCGTGTAGGGGCGCCGCGCCCTCTGCGAGGACGAGGCCGTGTGTCCCTACAGCCTTCCTTCTCTCCGCGTCTCTGCGGTGGATCCTACCGTCGCGGACGCGACATGTCGTCGTTCCCGAAGGGAACGCGGCGGCCCCCAACAATCCGTTCTCTCTGCGTCTCTGCGGTGAAACCTTTCGACGAGCAAGCGCGGCCCCTCATCCGCCGTTGCCCTTGCGCTTCAACCCGTCCTCGATGGCGGCGACGACCGTGGTGATCGCCCGCATGCGCGCCCAGTACTTGTCCTGCCCCTCGACGATGGTCCACGGGGCGTAGCTCGTGCTCGTGCGCTCGAGCATCTCGACGACGGCCTCCTCGTAGAGGTCCCACTTCTCGCGGTTGCGCCAGTCTTCCTCGGTGATCTTGTAGGTCTTGTCGGGGTCCTGTTGCCTGCCTTCGAAGCGCTGGAGCTGCTCCTCCTTGCTCACGTGGAGCCAGAACTTCACGACGACGGTGCCGTAGTTGACGAGGGATTGCTCGAACTCGTTGATCTCCTGGAACGCGCGGCGCCACTCGTCGCGTGCGCAGAAGCCTTCGACCCGCTCGACGAGGAGGCGGCCGTACCACGTGCGGTCGAAGATGGCGATGTGCCCGGCCTTGGGCACCGCCCGCCAGAACCGCCAGAGGTAGTGGTGCGTCGCCTCGTCGCCCTTCGGCGCGGCGATCGGGATCACGTCGTACCCGCGCGGGTCGAGCCGTTCGGTGAGACGCTTGATGTTGCCGCCCTTGCCGGCCGCGTCCCATCCCTCATAGCCGATCATGACCGGCGTGCGGGCGCGGTAGCACTCGAACCCCAGGTCCCTGAGCCGCGCTTGCGCCTTGTCCAGTTCGACGTCGTACGTGTCCTTGTCCATGGCGAGGGCGAGGTCGGCCCGGTCGAGGATGGTGGGGATCTTCGCCGGCTCGGGGTCGGAGACCCTCACGGCCACGGGCGCCTCCGCCTCGGCGGCCCCTTCAGCGCCCTCCGCCGCGCCCGGGGCTTCGGCGGCAGCCGCCTCACGCGCGGCCTTGGCAGCCTCGGCCGCGGCCCGGACCTTCGCCAGCCGCGCGGCGAGCTCCTCCTTGTACGCCGCCTTCTCCTCCTTGACGATGTCGTCCTGGCGCGTCCTTCGCTCGAGCCCGTCGCGCATCGCCTGGATCACCGTCTGGAACACTTTCACCCGGCGGTAGCGGCGATCCGTCGCCTCGACGATCGTCCACGGGGCGGAACTCGTGCTCGTGCGCTCGAGCATCTCCTCGGTGTAGCCGAGGTGCTCGTCGTACGCCTTGTGCCGCTTCCAGTCCTCGGCAGTGACGCGCCACGCCTCGACGGGACTCGCCTCCATCTGCTGGAAGCGCTTCTTCTGCTCCTTCTTCGTGATGTGGAGGAAGAACTTCACGATGACGTGGCCGTCGTCCACCAGTTGCCGCTCGAACTGGTTGATCTCCTGGTATGCCTGCTGCCACTCGCGCCGCTTGATGAGGCCCTCTGCCCGCTCGGCGAGCACGCGGCTGTACCACGAGCCGTCGAAGATCGCGATGCCGCCCCGGGGAGGGAGCTTCTGCCAGTAGCGCCAGAGGAAGGGCCGCAGCCGCTCCTCGTCGGTCGGCGGGACGATCTTGTGAACCTTGAACCCGCGCGGATCGAGGCGGTTCAGGAGCATCATGATCGAATCGCCCTTGCCGGCGGCCTCCCATCCCTCGAAGACGACGACCGTCGGCAACCCGGTTTCGTACGCCGTCCGCTGAAGAAGCGAGAGTTCGTCCTGCAGTTGCGGGAACCATTCCTTGTACGTGGCACGGTCCATGGACTTCGACAGGTCGATTGTCTCGAGCATTGCAGCCCCTCCCGTGAGAACGTGAACTAATCGGCGACGGCACCTCCCCGAAACCGTAGCAGTGCGACAAACATACGTCGTGCGGCCGCGCTCCGCAAGATGGATTCCCCAGATGCACGCGGGGAGCTGAACCGCGTGCGTCCTACGCGAGGTGCTCGACCATCCAGGGGACCGCCTCCACGCCGTGCCAGAGATGCTCCCCCTCGAACACGTCGTGCGCGAGGGCCTGCTCGGCGCCGAGCAACCGGTACGCGCGGCGGATGATGCCCATCTGGCTGGTCACGTTCGCCAGACCGCTCGCGCCGTTCAGGCCGTCGCGCGTGCCCGTCTCGACGAGGAGCGGCCGCGGCGCGATGAGGGCGGCGACGTCACCCATGTCCACGTTCTCGTACAGGTGCGGGACGTAGTTGCAGGAGCAGTTCCCGTGGAGATCGAGGAGCGACTCCTTGCAGCCGTAGAGGTACCCGCTGATGACCGCGCACCTGATGCGGGCCGGCGCATCGCGGGCCGGCGCGTCGAGCGCGGTCGCCCAGAGCGTCTGCAAGCCGCCGCCGGAGAGCCCGCCGCAGCCGATGCGGTCGGCGCGAGCGTCGGGCCGCGTCTCGATGTAGTCGACGAGCCGGTGGAGGTCCCACGCCCACATGCCGGTGACGGTCTGCCCGAGCGGGTAGGCCATGTTGTTGATGAAGCGGCACGAGGAGTCGAGGATGTTGCCCTTCGCGGCGTTCTCCTGTCGCTCGCCGAAGCCGCGCGCATCGGGCGCGAAGACGATCAGGCCGGCACGGACGAACTGTACGCCGTAGTCGTAGTTGTAGAAGTCGATCGCCTTCGCCACCTCGGGGATGTCGCGCCGGCCGACGACGGCCGCCTTGCCGCCGCCTCCGTGTCCGTGCGGTGCGATCACCGCCGACCACGGTGGCGTCCCGGACTTCGGGATCAGGACGTAGAGCGGCATCATCACGCCCGGCTCCGTCTGGACCTCGACGCGTTGCCGAACGTAGTCGGGGAAGTCCAACTCCTCGGTGATCTTCGCCCGGAGCGGCGCGCGCTGCATCGTGTCGTAGCCCGTCAGCGCACGAAGCTTGCGGAGCGTCGCCCGACGCCATCGCCGCCACTCGTCGAGGTCCTTCGCGGCGAACGCCAGCTTCCTGCCGACCGCGTCGAACCGACTGCGCAGGTACGGGTGCACGGAGTACGGTGCGGGAGGTTCCATCGCTGCATCCTTCTGGATCGAGGAAACGCATCGCTGCCGGTAGGCAAGGTACGACGAGCGGCCACGCGGTGGGAACGGTGGGCGAGAGATCGGGCGAGGCGTACAAAGAAGCGGAGGGGCTGGGTCAGACCTTCCAACCGTGGGCCCCTCCATGATTGCACAGACCGCCGGTCTGACTGTGCAATCATTCACGCTGCCATACAATCTACCACCGACAACGGCTTCTGGCAAGACCTCGCCGCGGAAAACCGCACACCTGGGCCGGCACGACGGTTCGGTCGGCGCCCGCACGAGCGCCGGGACCGCCTCGACCGCCGGGTACCACCGTGCCTCAGGCGATCTGGATCGCCTCCTTGAGCTTCTCCATGTAGTAGCGGAAGTTGTCCCACGAGATGTCCGGCGGGCACGAGTGGTCCACCATGGGCACGTAGCCGCCGGCGGCGACGAGCGGCGGCACTTTCGCGAGCTCGCGATCGATGGCCTCGCGCCCGGCGGCGATGGCGCGCTTGTCGATGCCTCCGAACAGCAGCAGGTCGCGCCCGTACTTCGCCTTGATCGGCGCCGGCTCCATGCTCGCGGCGATCTCGCACGGCCACAGCCCTGCCAACCCGGCGTCCAGCCAGAGCGGGATCAGCGGCCGCACGTCGCCGTCGGAGTCGACGAAGATGAGGTCCACGCCGCGGGAGCGGAGGAAGTCGCACACGCGGCGGTATCGCGGCACCATGTACCTGCGGAAGAGGCCCGGGCTCAGGAGGGGGCCGGTCTTCATGCCCATGTCCTCCCAGAACGCCCAATAGTCGATGTCGGTGTCGTCGAGGATCTTCGTGGAGATGGCGATGACGTTGTCGCAGATGTCGTCCATCATCTCCTCGACGAGCGCCGGGTCGTCGTAGAAGGCGTAGATGAGGTTCTCCAGGCCCATCATGTTGCGGAGCGGGCCGAAGAAGCCGGACCAGCGGTCGCCAAAGAGGCAGAGCGGGTCGGTTCTGTCTCGCCAGCGGCGGCAGCGGTCCGCCCAGTCGGCCGGGAAGCGATCCTCGACCGGGCCCGTAAGGCGTGGCCTGAGTATCTTCCGGTAATCGTCCCGCGTCTTGACGGGGAATTCGCGCCAGTGCGGCATGGCACGATCGCTGTCCTCGACGTATACCTCCATGATGATGCCTTCATGGTTGCGCATGAGCTGCTTCGGGCCGTCGACGCGGAGCACTTCGACCTCGAACATCGGCCACGGGCCGTAGTAGATGCCGATGCCGTGCGTCTCCTCGGCGCCGAAGTACTTGGCGAGATTCGCGCCCTCGGGGAAGCCTTCGGCGTGCCAGCGGCGCATGGTCTGCGTCCAGCCGCCGGTGGTCCAGTACGGTGCCCGGTCGACGGCTTGGTAGCGGCAGATGCGGCGGAAGCGCTCTCGATGGGTCATGCGCTGCTCCTATGGAGACGCCAGGTGTGACTGGAGAGGCGTGCGATGCTGTCCGCCGGTATGAGGATGAGCATCGGCCGCCGCCACCGCAAGGCCACGGGCGCCCGGGCGGTCAGGACGCAGTGTCGGCGGGCGCACGAGAGACACGAACGGACGCCCGCTTGGGCGGGCGTCCGCGTGGAGGGATGAACGATGCCGATCGGCCCTACTGCTGAGGGGGCAGCCCGAGTTCCTCGCGAATGGTCTTGATCTTGTAGAGGGCATGCTGCCGCCAACGGGGGTCACGCGCGACGATCCCGTACTCGGCGAGAGCGTCCTGCTTGCGGCCCAGGCACTCGAGCGCCTCGGCGCGGAAGGCGTGGGCAGCGGGGTTCGCGCGCTGGCCCTGGATGGCGCGGCTGGCAGCCTGCTCGGCCTCGGGGCACTTGTCGAGCTTCAGGTACGTCTCGGCGAGCTTGAGCGGCGGCCGGTAGTCGCGCGGGTTGAGCTGCTCGGCCTTGAGCAGGGCGTTCTTCGCGTCGTCGTACCTCTCCAGGTCGAAGAAGGTGTTGCCGAGGTTCACGTACGAGGAGTAGTCGGTCGAGTCGAGGCCGACGGCCTGCTGGAGGTAGTCGACGCCTTCGAGCCGCAACTGTTGCACGGTGGAAGCGCCGCCATTGCGCTCCGCGGCGCGCGCCTGCGCCAACTTGATCCGGCCGATGCCGCTCAACGCCTTGGCGCGGTCGGTGCGGTCCTGCGCGTTCGTCAGTGCCTGCTGGTAGTGGTGCAGCGCCTCGTCGAGCTTCTGTTCCTGCTCATGGATGTTGCCGGCGACGTAGAACGGGCGGAAGCTGTCGGGGCTGAGTTGCATCGCCTTGTCGATGTACACCTCGGCGCTATCGGAGCGCCGCTGCCGGCTCGCCTCGATCGCTCGATTCGTGTACTGGATGGCGACCCGGTCGAGCCCCTGCTCCGCTGCGCCGACGTACTGGATCGAGTCCGGCATCGCGGTCGTGATGGCCGCGTAGGTCTCTTCCGCCTCCTTCAGCCTGCCGTTGCCGAGGAGCAGGGCGCCCATCGCCAGGCGCGCCGGGCCGAAAAGCGCGTCGACGCGAATCGCCGACCGGTACGCGCGGAGTGCTTTGGCGGTGCTGTCGATCGCCTGATACGACAAGCCGGTGTTGAAGTAGGTGGGCGCGTCAGTGGAGTCGATGGCGAGCGCGCGTTCGTAGGCCTGGGCGGCCTCGCGATACTTGCGCTGGCGGAACAGCTCCTTGCCCTCGTCGCGCGCGGCGTTGAGTGCCAGAACCTGCTCCGCGGTCAGCCCGGCAGGCTGCGCCGGAGCAGGAGACGGTGCACCGGCCAGGACGCTGGCGAAGATGGTGGTCGTGCAGAGGCACATCATGCGTTTCAGCGGCACTGTCATCGGTCGACTCCGTATGCTTCCGCCCGGCGGACGCCTCCATCCGCCGACCAGTGGCGCGTGATGCGAAGCCCGCGGCAAGACAGGCGCGCCGTCTGCGCGGGACGATGTGTTGCCGAAAAAGGGGTCGGGATCCGTTCTCGCCAGGGAAACGCATAGCCCTCACAACCGGTTCCACCTGACCAGTCGAAGACCCAGTGGATGATTGCGAGGGCTCTGCTGCGCCGCGAAGCGCAACGCTATCCAATGACGCACGAGGGTGCGCTCAGGTCAAGCCATCGGTCAGCCCCGCAGTCGGAAGCTGATGCGCTGGGAGACCTTGACGCGCACGGGCCGATCGTTCTGCATGGCCGGCGTGAACACCATCTTCATGCCCGCCTGTTGCGCCGCCTCGTGGAACACGGGTGGGCCCCGGATGATCCGCACGCTCTGCACGTGCCCATCCGTGCCGACGACCATCTCGACGTACACATCGCCTTCCATGCCGGCCTGGCGGGCGATCTCCGGATACTCCGGAATCGCCTGCTGAACCAGCTCAGGCTTCTTCTCGACCATCCAGAACTCCATGGGCGGCGCCTCTTCCTCGAAGACGGCCTGCTCCTGCAGCTTCTGCGGAACGGGCACCGACGCCTGCTCATAGAGCTCCGTGCTCTCGATGGTCAGCTCCTGGACCTGAGCCTCGCTCGTGGCCTCGATGGGAACCTGCGGCCGGGCTACGGCTGCTTGCTGCTGCTGCTGCGCCGTGGCAGGGATCTGCACGACCTCGACGCCTCGTGCAGCCGCCGCGCTGTAGACATCCTGGCTCTCGAAGCGGAAGTCGGCATAGTAGAACCCCAGGCTCAGCGCGATGGCCACGCCGAACGAGGCGATCAACACATACCGAGAGGCAGATCTCACGATGTCGTGACGGCGTTCCATGACTCTAGGCATTCCGCCTCACCCCTTTCAGGCGCGTTTCCTGCCTATTCACTCGCTTTGTGTCGCAAACGCAATTCGTAACGCGTTCGCCCTCCGCAATTCCTCGATCACCTTCGACACCACAGCATACCGCGTCCGATAGTCGCTCTTGATGAGGACGATCGTCTGCGGATTCGCTTGCAGCTTCGCGAGCACGGTGGGGGCGACTCCGTCCAGGTTGACGAGTGCGCTGTCGATCTGGATCAGTCCTTCCGGCGATACCCACAGGTACGCGAGGTTACGCCGGTTCTTCATCGGGTCCATCGACGCAGCTTCCGGCAGTTGCGCCAGGAACTGCGGCCGATTGCGAACGAACACCGTGCTGACGATGAAGAAGATCAGCATCAGGAACGCGACGTCCGCCATCGATGCTGTCGGGATCACGATGGGGGCTTCCTGAGTCGTCCTCTTTATATGAGCCACGGTACACCACCTCCTTTACGCCGTCAGGCTGCGCGGGCGGCGGCTGATCAGCCGCCGCCGCCAGGTCCGCCAGGTCCGCCGCCAACGCCGGCCGCGCCGTACGGCTGCGCGATGGATATCTTCGACCAGTCGTGCTTTCTGCCTGCCATACGGAGTTCATCGAGCACGTCGATGAACGTCTTGTAGTCCGCTTGCTCCTGCGCCAGGATGGAGACCACGAGGTTCGGGTTCTCGAAGATGCGCTGCTCGATGTGCTTCCGCAGCTCGGGCAGCGTCACCGTCCGATAGTCCTGCCCCAACTCCTTGAGCGCCACGTCTCCCCGCGCGTTGATCCACACGCTGGCGATATTCTCCTTGGGGATCGGCAGCGGGTTGCCCGGCGGGGGCAACGTCATCCCAATGCCCTTGTCCTGGTTCATCGAGGTGGTCACGATGAAAAAGATCAGCATCAGGAACGCGATATCCGCCATCGACGCTGTCGGGATTTCCGTCGGGGCGCCAGCACCTCTCTTGCCCATCAACATAGTTGAGTGTCCTCATGCCTTCGCGGTTTCAGCGACCTGCTTGGCGTCTTGCCGGTCCAGCTTCTCCTCGAGGAGAAGGTCCACCAACAGCGTCGAGGTCTCCTCCATATCGATCACGATACGGTTGATGCGCGAGATGACGATGTTGTGGAACGACTGCGCCATGATGGCGATGATGAGACCGGCGACCGTCGTGATCAGTGCCTGGGAGATGCCGTTCGCCACGATGGTCGGCTTCACGTCCCCGGCTTCAGCGATGGCCTTGAAGGCGATGATCATGCCCCACACCGTCCCGAGGAACCCGAAGAACGGGGCGATGGTGGTGACGGAGGCCATCACGATGATGCCGCGTTGCATGATGGAGGCTTGCACTGCGCCGGCGCTCGAGATGGCCCGCTCGACGTGATCGATGCCCTGATGCACCCTGAGCAGGCCCTCGCGCATGACCGAAGCCACCGGCCCGCGGGTCTTGTCGCAGATCTCGACCGCGCGATTCACGTTGCCGTCTTCTCGGATCGCCGCAGAGATCCGGTCGAAGAACTTCTCCGCGTTGATCTTCGCCCACGAGAGCGTCCAGAGGCGCTCAAGGGCAAATGCGATGCCGAGAACGAGGCAGGCGCCGAGCGGCCACATGAAGATGCCGCCGTCAACCCAGAGCTCCTTCACGCTCAGCACTGATTGCACGTTGATCCGCACCTCGTCACGCCGCTGCGCGATGATTTGCGGGTTCGGCGGAACCATCATCGCGGCGGTCACCGAGAACGGCGCGCGGCTCGCGACGGCGCGGAACGCGATCGTCCACTTCGCCATCTGCGTGCCCGAGAGGCCGGTCTTGCCTTCCGGCGCGACGAACCGCAGACGGGCCCGCGGAGCCGCGGAGGCCTGGAGGGCGTATCCGCCACCGCCGCCATTGTCGACGGATAGGGCGCTGATCGTCGCCGATTCCGGATTCTCCAGGTCGACGTCCTCTGCAACGTCCAGGGCGAGCTGGACGTTCGCGATCGACAGGTTGGGCATGTTGACCCGCACGGTGGCGATCACCTCGACCGGGCTGTCCTTGCCGAAGATCGCGGTCGGCACGCCGTTCTGCAGCGTCTCCAACTTGACGCTCAGCTTCGACGTGTCTGCGGCCGCGGCCTGATCGCCTGCTGCCTGTCCAGCGGGTTGAGCAAACGCCGTACCGAACGCCCATGCCCCAGCGATGGCAGCCGAAATGACCCATCGACAACGCATGATTGATTACCTCCTGACGGATTGACCCCTGAGGATCGCCCCTCACCCGCCCGAGACAGCGGGCCGTTCACAGGTCGACTCGCCCAGGCTGCCACGCAGGCCGAAGTGTCCCGTGAGGCAAGCTGGCGGATGGCAAACGCGACACGCGACGTTCGAACACGTTGCTCTGATGACGGATTCGCCGACCGATGCGCCGGAAGCGGGAGTGACGGCTTACTCTACCATCACCTCGTTCTGCTGCTGGCGCCCCGGGATGCGACATCGATGGAGCCGCACCACCTTCCTGCCGAAGAACTTCGCCTGGTTGATCTCCTCGTCCGTGAGTGGCGGCTCGATGCTGTCGTGCAGGGTCAGCGCCACCGGGCTCCACACCGGGTCGTTCGTCAAGACCGCGCGGTCGAGGTACTGGAGCGCGGTCCGCCTGTCATCCCGGGTGGTGCGGCGCGAGTAGTACAGCCCCGCGAGGTAGAGCAGATTGGCTTGGTCGGGGTACCCCCGCACCGCCGGAAGCAGGATCCTCGCACCTTCCTCGTACCGTTCGAGGGCGAAGAGCTTGTCCACCAGTGCTGCCTTGCGTTGCGCACTGCTCGGCTCGAGCCGAACGAGTTCACGCCGGGCGGTCAGGGAGATGTCGGACCTCCCGAGGCGTTCCCCCGTGCGGAGGACGGCTTCCCACATCGAGATATCGTTCGGATCGACTCGGGTGAACTGGAGGTAGGTAGCCAGTGCCGCCGTGTCCTGCCCGGCCGTCTCGGCTTCGCGCGCGTAGGTCAGGCAGAGCTGCCTGTTCAGTGTATCTCCCGCGCACGCCGTGCGCAGGGCCGCAAGCCGCTTCTCCGGGTCGCCCGCGACGCACGATAGCATGCTCTGGGCGATGGTGGGGTCGTCCGGGGATACCTGTTGGAGCTGAGCGTACATCGCGCACGCGCTATCCTGCATGCCCTCAGACATCATCATGTCCGCCGCGGCCTTGAACCACTGCATCTGCTTGTCGGGTTCCTCGGAGTGGCGAGCGGCCATGAGGAGCTCGTCGATCGCGTTTCGGTACTGTCCCATGTCGTAATAGTAGTCGTACAGCCAGAAGTGCACCTTGTAGTTGGTCGTATCCAGCCCGCCGGCCCGGCGGTAATGGACGAATGCGCTGTCCTTCATGCCCCATTGGTCGAGGTACTGGGCGTAGAACCGCTGCACTGTCGGGTCGTTCCCGCAGTAGATGAGCGCCTTGTCGAACTGCGAAATGGCATCGGCCCGCAGGCCGCTGCGGGCGTAGTTGTAGGCGAAGCTGCTGTGCTGACGGCACTTCTGGGCCGAGTCTGCTCGGAGAGAGTCGAGGATGCGCTGGTTGACCCTGGCTCGTTCCTCCGGCGTGGTCTTCGCCTTGGGAGGAGGACAACCCATGAGCGCTATCGCCACGGCGATGCCGACAAGAGAGTACGCCACTCGAAGACCGATCTTTCGGCATTCCGACATGAGGACACCCTCTCTACGTGGGAAGACGCGCGTAGCGGCGCTCGTGGGTAGAATGCGCCAGAGTGCCACAGGCTAGAAAAGATAATCTCCCGCCTCTTTCCGTGCAACAGAGCGATGAGCCCTGTTACCACGCGTAGGCCGCGCCAATGGACCATGAAGCGAACACCGGGAACACCGCCATGCCACCCATGAGGCTGATAGGTCCTTGGCTCACGATGACCTGAGGGCGTAGGTAGGGACGAAGAGAGACGTTCGTGTCGCTGAACGAGCTGTACCCATAATAGTAATCGAGTTCGCTCGAGCGCAAGCCCACTCGGTCCGTCTCGAACATGACCCCGGCCGAGAGGCCGAGGGCCAGGCCAGGCATCTCCTGCCGGATGCTCGCTGGCGGAGTCCGCACGACGACGAAGCCGGACCCACCAAGGCCAATCATACTGACTTGCTCATACACCCCGGTGATCAGCGAATCACCGGAGAAGAAGTGGTTGTACGCGTCCTCCCTGCTGACGTGTCGCTCGCCGGAGTGGAACAGCAGCAGCTCGCCGCCCGGCGTAATGAATGGCCGCGTGCGGTCGAGCCGTCCGTAGAGGCCGAACAGCCCGAGCCCGGCGCCTCCGAGGTGCTGCACCCCGACGACGGTCACCCCCGCGTGGTACCTGTGCGGCTCGCCGTGGCGGTCGTCCGTTCTCGTGCTGTCCTCCAGGCGCGCCGCGCTCGCCGTCGCAGCCCACAGCGTTGCGATAGCGAGTACGCCAGCAAGCCGCACCGAACCCGTTCCGTTCATGAGATGTACCTCGTGGCAATGACGACGCCCTGCCGACCGCGCCGCAGATTGGCACGCCCATCAGCATGGCGCCGCCGAGGTGCACTGCGCCCCATCACGACCACCCCCATCACGCGCGACGTCCGTCCGCCATCCTGACAGGCACTCTCAGTCGAAATATACCGCTTCCCGCGCCGCCAAGTCACTTACGCGCCGCCGACCTGGAACCGATAGGTGCACTTAGGCATCGTACCGCTAGGCCGCAGAGCCATATAAGTTGCACGTGGCCGCCGGAGCGGCAACACCGTGACGGTGGAACGGAGAAAAGGAGCTATTCCTTAAAAATGGCCGCCTTATGGACATCTCTCTCACCACATCGCAGGATACTGCCCCGGCGAGCTTGACATGCGCAACTGATTAGGGTAATTTGATTTTGGTGACTCCGCGTGATCAACTTCACAGAATCAAATTGCATCCCACCGTTCCCCCCGGCTCGTGCGTCACAAGTGTCGCGCCGTCCCACAGGGGATTTCGCGGGATGTGCGCGTTCCGACCCATAGAGGGCAGGAGGACTACCATGATGACGACCACCAAGCGCGATCTTGCCAAGCGTGTGGCGAGAGATACCGGCTGCAAGCAGAGCCTCGCCGCGAAGATGGTGGACAGTATCTTCACCGGCATGCGCGAGAGCCTCATGGAAGGCGATCGGATAGAGATCCGGGGATTCGGCGTGTTCGAGGTGCGGAACACGCGGCCCAAGCCCGCGGCACGCAACCCGCGCACGGGCGACATCATCCAGGTCCCTGCACGCCGTAAGACGCACTTCAAGCCCGGCAAGATCCTGAAGGAAGAACTGCGGAAGCCGCGCGCTGGCGTCGAGACCGTGTAGCGAGACCGTATGGCGTCCGCGCCCGCTCGCACGCGGCGGCCTGCCACCATCGGGCGCTGACCCCACCCGTCGCCGAGGTCGGCACACAGGAGATGTGCGTTCCGCGTGGAAGGCACATCTCCTTTCGCATGGGGAGCCACAGCCATCGCGACTTCGTACCCCTCCGACTGGCCGGAGCGCTGGGACTCGCTCTTCGCGGCCGCCGTCCCCGAGGGACGCCGGCGGCTATGCACTCGCCCCGGCGTCGCGGTCATGTTCCACTCCGTGCTCGATGGGCGCCTCGCGATCCGCCCTGGCATGGTCGAGCGCATCCTTGCCGCCGAGCCGGAGGTCCTCGCCGACGTCCTCGCCCGATGGGGCAGCGTGCCGGACGAGATCACCGTGCCCGGCGACGTCGTCCTTGCCTTCGTCGCCTCGTTCCGCGACGGCCGCGCCATGCAGCGCATGATCCGGTCCGAGACGGTCTTCCGCTGGGTGCTCGACCGGTTCGGCTACGATGAACTTGCCCTCGGCGGCACGTCGGCGAACATGGCGGCAGCGATCGCCGCGCTCGGCGTGCCGCGGGTGCTCGTCTACGCGAACCCGCTCACCGGCCCGCTCGCCGCAGCGTTCCCCGTCGACCGCGCCATCGAAACCATCGGCCCCGACGGCGCTCTCGGCGCGCCGCGCGACGTGGCACGCGGCGACGAGGTGTTCGCGATCCACTGGATCTTCGAGTACCAGGCCGGGGATACGCTGACCATCGGGCCGCACACGCTCACCGCGCCGCGCGCCAACCGGTTCATCCCCTCGTGGAACCCGGCGAACAACCAGATCCGTCTGTCGCCGGGATTCACCGGCACCTTCCGCCGCATCGCGCCCGAGTTCTCTCACCTGCTCGTCTCGGGCTTCCACATCCTGAGCGACCGGTACCCCGACGGGACGACCGCCATCGAATGCATCCGTCCCGTCGCCGAGTACCTCGCGACGGTCCGTAGCGTGGCGCCGGCCCTGAGGCTCCACTGCGAACTGGCCTGCATCGCCGGGGGGATTGTCCGCCGCGGCGTCAGGCAGCACATCCTGCCGCACATGCACAGCCTCGGCCTCAACGAGGCGGAGCTCATGACCTGGCTCGAGGACCTCGGGCGGGACGACCTGGCGCGGCGCATCCGGGCAGACGACTCGCCCCTCGCGGCGCTCGATGGCGCCGCCGCCCTCGCCGCGGCGACCGGCGTGCCGCGCATCCACCTCCACCACCTCGGCTACTACCTCGCCCTCGTCGAGGCGGGCACGGTCGCGCCCGAGGCGGTCCGCCAGGGCCTGCTCACCGGGGCATCGGCCGCGGCGGTACGCGCGCGCACCGGCCGTCCGCCGCGCGGCGACGAGCTTGCGGCGCTCTCCGATGTGCCGCTCAGGCCGGAGAGCTGCGCCGCAATGGCTGCGCTCGCCGCGACGCAGCCCGACGCGGAGCGATTCCTCGCGACGGGCATCGGGAGGTACGCCGGACGAGACCTCATCGCCGTCCCGACGCGCGTCGTGGATCGTCCCGTGCGCACCGTCGGCCTTGGGGACACCATCTCCGCCACGGCTTGGCTCGCGGAAGGTTAGGCTGTGTCTGGCAAATGGAACCATTTCGGCGGGCTTGGTGGTAGGAGGGTGAAAGGCCGGTGTGATGGGGTGTGGGAAAGATGCGGCGGTATGAGCTGGACGATGCGCGGTGGGAGTTG